>MTKX01000584.1_pt2 | contig 137731 bp, 71 predicted proteins | sample 1042771 | NCBI WGS metagenome assembly MTKX01 (sample SAMN06212183, study PRJNA360534) | anaerobic digester metagenome | biome: Wastewater treatment plant; material: sludge; isolation source: anaerobic digester fed with sludge from wastewater treatment plant | place: Denmark: WWTP Randers ...
ACGGCCGGCTTCTCGACCGACAGAGCCCGGGCGATCTCGAGCAGGACGCCGACGCCGCTGGCCCCGTCGTTGGCGCCCATGACCGGCCGGAAGTGGTTGGCCGGGTCGGGGTCGTGGTCGGCGAACGGCCGCGAGTCCCAGTGGGCGCAGAGCAATAGGCGGTCCTTCAGGCCCGGCTCGAACGAGGCCACGATGTTCTTGCCATCGAGAGGCCGCCCGTCGTAGGCCCGGGCCTTGAAGGCCTGGACGGAGACGTCCGGGGTCCACTGCTTCAGGGTCTTGACGAGCCAATCGGCGCAGGCGGCGTGGGCCGGCGTGCCGGGGACGCGCGGCCCGAAGTCGACCTGGGCCTTGACGAAGGCGTAGGCCGAAGCCGCGTCGAACTCGGGACTCCCCTGCCCCGACGTAACTGCCGCCTGTTGGCCGCCGCAGGAAAATCCCGTCAAGAGGACTACTGAAGCTGTAATCGATATCAGCTGCTTCATCATTTCGGATTCATTATACCCTTTTTCCATGCCTCGGACACACCGTGGCGGGCGTACGGCATCGGGACCGAGTGGGTCGTCGGAGTGAGCTTGGCGATTGAACACGGCCAGGGTTTTCCCATATAATCCGCCCTCACGCATCGAATCCGAAGGAGGTCGGTATGAAGCACGGTCTGGCGACGGCCCTCAGGGCATCCGTCATCCTCGTCCTGGTCCTGGCGTTCTCGGGCTCCCCGGCGATCCCGCAGGCCGCCTCCCCCTCCCCCGGTCCGGCCGGCCCCGACCTCACCGGCCACCTCAGGTGGCGCTCCATCGGCCCGGCCAACATGGTCGGCCGCATCTCCGACTTCGAGGCCCTCGAGGCCGACTTCACCCAGGTCCTTCTCGGCACCGCGTCCGGCGGCGTCTTCAAGTCGGTGAACGCCGGCACGACCTGGGAGCCCATCTTCGACCGCTACGGCTCGGCCTCCATCGGCGACGTGGCCTTCTTCCAGAAAGACCCCAACATCATCTGGGTGGGCACGGGCGAGGAGTGCGTCCGCAACAGCGTGGCCTGGGGCGACGGCGTCTACAAGTCGACCGACGGCGGCAAGTCCTTCACCCGCATGGGCCTCGAGTCGACCCAGACCATCGCCCGCGTCCTGACCCACCCGACCGACCCCGACACCGTCTACGTCGCCGCCTCCGGCCACCCCTGGGGCTACACCGGCGACCGCGGCCTGTTCAAGACGACCGACGGCGGCGCCACGTGGGTCAAGCTGGCCGGCGGCCTGCCCAACGACGGCAAGACCGGGGCCATCGACCTGGTCATGCACCCCGCCGACCCCGACACCCTCTTCGTCGCCATGTGGCAGCGCGTGCGCCAGCCCTGGCGCTTCGATTCCGGCGGTCCGAACGGCGGCATTTTCAAGACGACCGACGGCGGCGCCACCTGGGCCAAGCTGGCCCAGGGACTGCCCACGGGCGAGGTCGGCCGCATCGGCCTGGCCATCTCCCGCTCCAATCCCAAGGTCCTCATGGCCATCGTCGAGCACGGCTTCCAGCCCGCGGCCCGCCTCGGGGCCGAGCAGAAGCCCAATCCCGAGTACGACGACATGACCAAGCTCGGCACGGGCATCTACCGCTCCGAGGACGGCGGCGCGACCTGGGCCTACGTCAGCCGCCAGAACAACCGGCCCTTCTACTACAGCCACATCTACATCAATCCCATCGAGGACAAGTGGGTCTACTGGCTGGCCACCAACATGAGCTTCTCGTCGGACGGCGGCAAGACCTGGACGCAGGTCGGCGGCCTGCACCCCGACTTCCACACGATGTGGATCGACCCCTCCAACAAGAACCGTTTCTACGTCGGCCAGGACGGCGGGGCCTCCCTCAGCCACGACCACGGCAAGACCTGGATCTTCTTCGACAACCTGACCGCGGCCCAGTTCTACGCCGTCAGCGCCGACATGCGCGACCCCTACTACGTCTACGGCGGCCTTCAGGACAACGGCAGCTGGGGCGGGCCGTCCATGCACCGCGAGGGTCAGCTCCTGACCGACTTCTGGTACAACATCGGCGGCGGCGACGGCTTCCACACCCAGAACGACCCCCTCGACTGGCGCACCGTCTACGTCGAGAGCCAGGGCGGCGCCATCCAGCGGGTCAACGTCGAGACCCGCGAGAGCAGGCAGATCCGCCCGACGACGGCCAACATCCTCAACTACAAGGAGTTCTTCCCGCCGGCCCCGCCCGACAAGAAGGCCCCGGCGGCCAAGCCCGCCGCCAAGCCCGAGGCCGCGGCGCCCGCCGGGCCCCCGACCGGGCGCTCCCAACAGGACCGCGGCCCGTTCCGCTTCAACTGGTCGACGCCCATCGTCCTCTCCCCCCACAACCCCCACACGATCTATTTCGGCGGCAATCACCTGTTCCGGTCCATAGACCGCGGCGACCACTGGATGATCGTCAGCCCCGACCTGACGACCAACGACAAGAAGAAGCTCCCCTCCATGTACGGCGGGACCGACAAGCCGACCGGCGGCATCACCTCCGACGTCACCGGGGCCGAGACCTACTGCACGATCATCACCGTCTCGGAATCGCCCAAGGTCCCCGGGCTCATCTGGGTCGGCACGGACGACGGCAACGTCCAGGTCACCCGCAACGGCGGCGCCACCTGGGCCAACGTCCGCCCGGCCATCAAGGGCGTGCCCGCCGGCACCTGGTGCAGCCGCGTCGAGGCCTCCCGCTTCGACGAGGGCACCTGCTACGCGACCTTCGACGGGCACCGGTCCGACGATTTCCGGGTCTACGTGTTCAAGACGACCGACTTCGGCAAGACCTGGACGGCCGCCTCCTCGGGCATCCCCGACGGCGAGCCCGTCTACGTCATCCGCGAGGATCCCGGCAACAAGAACCTGCTCTTCCTCGGCACCGAGTTCGGCGTCTACTTCAGCCGTGACGGCGGCGCCACGTGGTCCGACCTCGGGCTGAACCTGCCCACGGTCGCCGTCCACGACCTCCTCATCCACCCCCGCGACAACGACCTCATCGCCGCGACGCACGGCCGGGGCCTGTGGATCCTCGACGACATCACGGCCTTGCGCAAGGCCACCGACACGGTCGTCGGCCAGGACGCCCACCTCTTCGAGGCCGGCAAGCCGGGCACCCGCTGGCTCCGCGTCCAGCGCGGCGGCTACGGCCGGGGCGACCTGTTCTTCAAGGGCGAGAACCCGCCCGACGGCGCCCTCCTCCATTACTTCCTGAAGGCCGCTCCGGCGGCCCCGGCCACGCTCGAGATCTCCGACCCGACGGGCACGGCCAAGACCACCTATATCCTCGACGACGCCAGGGCCGGCATCAACCGCCTGGCCTGGGACCTGCGCTTCGACCCGCCGGCCGGGACCGTCCAGACCATGGCCGCCAACGTCAAGCGTCAGATCGACGGGGCCCTCCTGCGGGCCGACGTCCCCGAAGAGCAGAAGACGCAGCTCAAGAAGGCGCTGGCCGACCTCGAGAAATACGGGACGAACTTCCGCAAGGTCGCCGACATCCAGCGGGCCATCATGCCCATCGTCCGGCCCGGCATGGGTTTCTACGGAGGCGGCATGCGCGGCGGCATGGGCGGTCAGCCGGCCGAGCCCGGCACGTACGCCGTCAAGCTCACGGCCGGCGGCAAGGTCATGACCGGCAAGGTCGCCGTCCGGCTCGATCCGATCCAGAACTAAAAAGAAGAGGGACGGTCCCGCGGGGGACCGTCCCTCTTGTCCGTACTCTCTCTCGACTACTTGAACAGCGGGTCGGGGCTCACCTTCATGGTCTTGGTGGCCACGTCCTTGTCGTCGACGACGAGCGTCACCTTGTAGGAGCCGTAGTCGACGAGGTTGGCGCCGCGGCCGCGCATGCCGCCGCCCGGCGGAGGCATCGCCGGCCCGCCGGCCGGCTGCCGCCGCGTCAGGCTCCAGGAGGCCTTCTGCAGGCCCTTCTTGGCCGTGCCGCTCAGTTCCTGGACGAGGTTGCCCTCGAGGTCCTTGACGACGATCTTGACCGACTTGGGGTCGGCCTTGAGCCGGTAGTAGATGGTCGCCGCGACGGGCGGGTTGTCGACCTTGGCGAACTCGCCGTACTGCTCGCCCCGCCGCTCGAGGCGGTTCCAACGGACGACCTCCTCGATGTCGAAGAGGTAGGCGTCCTTGGCCAGGTTCTCGGCCGTCATCTCCTTGAGCGGGGCGATGTCGGCGATGTAGATGCCCCGGCCGTAGGTCCCGATGACCAGGTCGCGGTCGCGCTTCTGGACGGCCATGTCGCGGATGATGACGTTGGGGGCCGAGGTCGAGAAGGCCGTCCAGGTCTTGCCCCGGTCGACCGTGACGTAGACGCCGTAGTCGGTCCCGGCGTAGAGGACGTCGGCGTTGTCGGGGTCCTCTTCGAGGTCCCAGACGGGGTTCATCATGCCGCCGGAGATGTCCTCCCAGGTCTGCCCGAGGTCGCGGGTGACGTAGATCCAGGTCTTGTCCTCGTTGTGGGTGCGGTAGCCGTTGAAGGCCACGTAGCAGACGTTCTCGTCGAACCGAGACGGCACGACCCGTTTGACCCAGCGGTCGAAGGGGATGAGGGCGCCCTTGACCCCGGGCTTGGCCTTGCCCGTCTTCATGTCGTAGAAGCGGGCCGTGATGTTGGTCCAGGTCACGCCGCCGTCGGGCGACATCTGGACGTTGCCGTCGTCGGTGCCGGCCCAGTACAGGCCGGGCTTCTTGGCCGACTCGGCGAACGAGTAGATCGTGGCGTACTGGAGATTGGTCTTCTTGGATTCCTCGAGGCGCATCTTATCGGCCCGCGACAGGTCGGGGCTGACGGTCACCCAGGTGCCCGGCTCGCCCCGGGTCAGGGAGCGGTGGACGAACTGGGAGCAGACGTAGACAATGCCGGGGTTGTGGGGCGACAGGACGACGGGCGCGTTCCACTGGTAGCGCTGGGGCGGCACGCCCTTGGCCGCCTCCTCGGGGGTCGTCCGCTTGGCCAGGGGCGAGATCTGCCCGGTGGCCAGGTCGATGCGGCTCGAGGCCCCGAACTGGCTCTCGTAGTACATGAAGTTGGGGTTCCACCAGTCGCGCACGACGTAGTAGGCGTCGCCGGTCGGCAGGTAGTTCCAGTCGGCGGCGAAAACGCCCCAGGAATTGCGGTTTTGGGACGGGCCCCACCAGGCGCCGTTGTCCTGCGTGCCGCCCATGACGTTGTAGGGCTGCTCGTTGTCGGCGGCGACGTCGTAGAACTGCTGGGCGCTGATGGTCGACTTCTGGTCCCAGTGCTTGCCGCCGTCCCAGGTCTCCCCCGCCCCGCCGTCGTTGCCGCTCATGATGTGGTTGGGGTTGGCGGGATCGAGCCACAGGGCGCGGTGGTCGACGTGGAGCTTGTAGGCGCCCGAATCCCAGCCGGTGACCTTGAAGGTCTTGCCGCCGTCGGTGGAGACGGTCGTGTTCGTGTCGACGGCGTAGAGGGTCTGGTCGTTCTGGGCGTCGACGTAGAGCCGGGCGTAGTATCCGGCCTCGGTCTGGTTGACCAGGGCGCTGCCGCCGGAGAGCTTGTACTCGGTCATCTTGGCCCAGGTCTCGCCGAGGTCGGCCGACCGGTAGACGACGCCGGAGCGCTTGACCGGCTGCTGGTTGAGCAGGAGGCCGCCGTAGAGCATCTCCAGGACGTGGCGGTTGGTGACCTGGGAGCGGCCCTTGGCCTCGGCCGAGTCGGCCTTGGGGGTCTCGCGCTTGTGGAGCTTCTCGATCTCGTCGACGGCCGCGACGAGGTCCTTGTTCTTGGCGTGGACCAGGCGGGCCGCGGCGTTGAACTTGGCCAGATCGACGCCGGATTTCGTCAGGAAGTCCTTGTCGGCGACGAACTCGTTGAGCTTCTTGACCAGTTCGGCCTCGTCGGCCGCCGTCGGCGCGACGAACTTGGCGGCCTGCTTGGCCAGCCGCGGGTCGATCTTGAAGGTTTTCCAGGTCTCGAAGGACTGGTTCTCGGCGAAGGTCCCGCCCCGGCCGAAGCCGCCGGCGGCCCGGAAGTTGGCGGCGCCGTCGCGCTCGGCCAGCCCGAGGTTGACCTCCTCGTCGATGCGGGCGTAGACGATGTCGGGGTTCTTGAGGAAGATGGCCAGGCCGGCCCGGCCGACCTCGAGGGAATTGGGCAGGCCGCCCTCGAGCTTCTTCCAGGTCTTGCCGCCGTCGGTCGTCTTGTAGAGGTTGTTGCCCGGCTGCCGGTCGATGTAGGTCCAGCTCCGGCGGTAGGTCTTGTAGGCCTGGGCGATGACGATGTTGAAGTCGCGCGGATCGACGACGAAGTCGCCGACGCCCCGGTCGGCCAGCGGCCAGCGACGCTCCCAGGTCTTGCCGCCGTCGGTGGTGACGTAGAAGCCGCGCTCGCTGTCCATCTCGTTGTCGTAGAGCTTGCCCTCGGCGGCGACGTAGACGACGTCGGGGTTCTTGGGATCGACCTGGACCTTGGGAATGAAGTAGCTCTTGACCAGGCCGACGCTCGTCCAGGTCTTGCCGGCGTCGCTCGATTTCCAGACGCCGTTGCCGTGGGAGCTCGAGCGGGCGTGCATGGGCTCGCCCGTGCCCAGGTAGAGGACCTTGGGATCGGACGCGGCCACGGCCAGGGAGCCCATGCTCATGTTGCCGTACTTGTCGAAGATGGGCTCGAAGTGGGTGCCGGCGTCCTCGGTCTTCCAGACCCCGCCGCTGGCGGCCAGGACGTAATAGGTCGTGGTTTGCCCAGGGGGCACGGCGAACTCGGAGATGCGGCCCGAGAAATTGACGGGCCCGACCCAGCGCCAGGTCAGCAGATTGAGGTCGTCGGCCGTGACCTGCGCTTGGGCCACGGCGGCTCCCCCGGCGCCCAGGACGAAGCCCAGGGCCAGGAGGAGGACCAGCGGACGGGACAGACGGGTAGACATCGGGATCCCTCCTGAGGATTTATTGACAGACGGATTCGGCACGACGTCTTTTGGACGGGCGGCGGCCGGTGTTTCTTCCATATCCCGGGGACGCCCGAGATTTATCACACTCCCGGCGGGGACACAATCCCCGGGGATCTATTTCTTCCGGGCCACCATCCGGACCAGGTTCGAGCCCGGCCCGCCCCAATCCCCCGTCCCGGTCGACTCCTCGTAGGAGACGATCTCGAAGCCGGCGAAAGCCTCGCGAGTGGCCCCGGGCGGCAGGGCCCGGACCATGGGCGCGTGGGGCCTTTCGGGCGTGCCGACGAAATTCTCGAAGACGACGAGGCCGCCCGGCTTGAGCGAGGCCCGGACGCGCTCGACGAAGGCCGGCTCGTCGACGGGGGCCCAAGCGAAGATCATGGCCACCAGGTCCCAGGCCCCGCGCCCGAGATCGAACGAGGCGTAATCCGATTTGACTCCTTCGAGGTCCACGCCGGCCGCGGCCGCGTTGCGCTTGGCGGCGGCCACGGCCTCGCCCGAGACGTCGACGCCGGTCACGGCCCAGCCGGCCTTGGCCAGGGCCACGGCGTTCCGCCCCTGGCCCATGCCCAGGTCGAGGGCCCGGCCCGGCGGCACGCCCTTGACGGCGCCGACCAGGAACTCGCTCGGGACGCTGGCGAAGCCGTCCTCCTCCGGACGGCCGGTCAGTGCGGTCCGGTTGAATGTCTTGTCGTACAAGACCTCGGCCCCCTCGGGCTTGACGGCGAACAGGCGCATGATGACGCCAAAGCGCCGCTGGATCTCCTCTTGGGGGACGTTCCGGCGGGCCAGTTCGGCGGCGTAGGCCCCGAGTCCGCTCGGGTCGGGCGGCGCCGCGCGGAACCAGTCGATGAACTCTCTCCAGACCTGGTCGTCGGAGACGGCCCCGGCGGTCGGGGGGGGAGCCTGGGCGGGAGCTTGGGATAACGCCGGGGTCGGGGCCTGGGCCCCGAGCGAGCCGCCCGCGACGAAACCCGCGGCCGCGGCTATCAAAACGACGGCGATAGCCGGCCAAGCGCCGGCGGGGACCTTGGGAGACATGTTCACGCGCATGGGGTTTCTCCTCGTTCGTTCAAGGAGCATTCGCCCGATCGGGGCGTTCCGTTTGTGCCGGGACCCCGCCCTCCCCCTCAGAAGACGTGCCCGAAGTTGAAGTACAGCCCCATGCCCTCGCGGCTCCAGGCGGCGTCGACCCGGACGACGAAGTCGGGCATGTAGAAGCGCAGGCCGATCCCGGCGTCGACGGCGACCTCTCCGAGGTCGACCGTCCGCAGCGAATGCCAGACCGTGCCGGCGTCGGTGAAGACATTGCCGCCGAGCCGCCAGAACAGGGGGAAGCGGTACTCGGCGTTGACCAGGAACTTGCCCCGGTCGAGGAAGCGGTTGAGGGGAAACCCGCGCATGGCCGTCATTACGTTGCCGCCGCCGAGCGAGGCGTGGTCGAAGACGGGGACCGACGCTCCCCCGACATACTGGGCCAGGGCCCGGACGGCGAAGACGTCCTTTTCGCCGAAGACGCGCAGATAATTGCGGAAGTCGACCGTCAGCCGGCTGAAGGAGGCGTCACGGCTGCCCATGAAACTTCCGGCCAGATCCTCCTGAAGGATGAAGCGGAAGCCGCGGGTCGGATGGATCTGGCTGTCGGAGGTGTCGTACTTGAGGGCGAAGGTCAGATAGGGGGCGAAGAGCCGCCCCTCGCCGGTGAGGGCGGCGAGCTCGTCGACGAGAGGGCCTTCCCGCGGCTCCGTGTAGCGCAGCCAGCGGACAACGTAAGCCGCCTCGGCGACCAGATGCGGGGTGAAGCCGCGGCTGAACAAGAACGACAGGCTCGTCGTGGCATGGGTCAGGACGGTCTGATCCTCCTCGGGGGTCCCGGCCCCGAAGCCGTAGAAGCTGTAGTTGAGGAACTTGTCGTACTCGGCCTTGAGGTCGAAAGCCAGTCCGTAGCGCGTCCCCTGCCGGATCTCGGGATCGGCCATCGAGAAGGTGAAGACGTACCAGCGCTCCCCTTTGGTCGAGTTGAAGAGGATGAGGTCGAACGACTCCTTCCGGCTCAGGAAGTCGACGAGCTTGACCCGGCCGCCGTAGCCAAAACCGATGTCGGTGTCGTACATGACGATCGGGAACGGGCTGATCGAGCGGCGGGAAACGGCCTCGCCGGCGGCCGGCGCGCTGAGGTCGAAGACCCGTCGGGAGGGCGGGCTCGTTCCGGCGTCGTCACCGGAGCGGACGGCGGCACGAACGGTCGTCGCGAGGACCGCGGCCGCCGCCAGGGCGACGACGAACCGGGCGGATGCCGAACGGACGCGACCGGGACGGTCGTGGGTCATTGGACTCCCCCGACAGTGGAATGCGTTTGTCCCTCTTATAAGCCCAAAGCCGGGAGGATTTCAAGCGGCGGGGCGGAGGCGCTTGCGGAACCAGGGCTGGAGGGCCTTCATCTTGGCGACCTGGGAGGCCGGGGCCCGGCGTCGGGCCGTGGCCAGCTCGGCGCTCCCGGCCGGCGCGCCCCAGCGGATCTCGACGCTGTCGTTGGGGTTGTAACCCGTTTCGAAGGCCTCGGCCCGCCGGAAGATCTCGGCCACGCTCAGCGTGCGCGGCGAGCCGTCGGAGCCCGCGTAGGTGATCGTCAGCTCTCCGGCCCTCTTGCGGAGCCGGGCCTCCAGCCGCGCCCGGATCTCGTCGGCCGTCCCCTTCCCGTCCATCTCGAAGGCGGCGGGATTGGCGGCGGCCTTGCCGGGGAACTCGAGTACGGTGTCGATGGCGATGAGCAGGCGCAGGTCGCGGTTGGGCGTCGAGTAGTCCTCCCACTGGCCGAGGGTCTGGAAGACGGCCTTGCCCGAGGGCATGGGGATGACGGCCCCCGGGTGGGCTTTCATATAGGCTTCGCCGTTGGCCACCGAATCGACCCGCACGAGGAGCTGCTCGTGGAGGGCCCGGAACAGGTCCTCGAGGGCGGCCTCGGCGTCGAGGGGCTCGGGGTTGATGAGCCGGTCCATGGCCGCGTAGAAATCCCCCATCGGCAGGCGCTCCTGCGCCAGGGAGTAGTCGCCGTACCCGGGGTGGCGGGCGATCTCCGCGTTGGTCAGGAGGCGCGGCCGCCCCGCCTCGACGGCGATGGGCCGGAAAGCCTTGAACCCGGGCTCGCCGATGACGTCCTCGGTCGTGAACAGGAAGTTGCCCTTCCAGAAGCGCTTGACCCCGATGGTCCCGTCGGGCTGGGCGTCGACGCCGAGGAGCAGTCCGGGGGACTTGCGGGTCTGCGGCACCCAGCGGACGAGGGTGTAGGTGTGGCCGTAGGGATCGGCGTAGACCGTGCCCGGGCGCAGGGCCTGGCGGGCGAGCGGCAGCGGATAATAGTCCGTCCCGTCGGCCCGCAGCGCCGTCCGGCCGTTGCCGGCGTGGACGGAGTTCTTGACGCGGTTGAGCAGGCGCTCCATGGCCGCGACCGGCACGGCGGCGGCGCCGGCGGACGGATCGCTCCGATCGGCCGCGACGAAGCGCCCGGCCCGCGGCGGGGACTCGAGCGTACCCCAGTCGGTCTCGTGATAGCCGAAGGGCAGGCCGGTCTTCCAGGCGAAGTAGGCCCGCAGGAAGTAGGGATTGTCGGCGCAGTCGGGGGTCATCGCGAGCGGGCGGGCGCCGTCCGCGTCGTCCTCTCCGAACCCGAGATGGTCGTGGAGGAGATTGCGGCCCCGGTCGCGGGTGACCTCGTGAAGGGCCTTCCAGGACGAGCGCTCGTCGGCGCCGGCGAAGAGGGCCTCGATCCAGGCCGAATAGAGGAGCTCGGCCGGCCGCGACCAGCCGACGGCGGGATCGAGGCCCGCGTCCGGCCCGAGCGCGGCGGCGGCACGGCCCGAGCGGAGGAGGAGGAGGGGGTCGGCGGACGGCGCGGCCTCGAACTCCGCGGCGATCCAGTAGGGCGGTCCCCCGCCCCGGAGGACGCGGCCGGGATCGACGGTCTCGCCCGACGGCCCGCGCAGGGCGAGCGAGGCCTTGCCGGGGTCGTCTTCGAACGCGGCCAGGACGCGCAGGGGCTCCCCTTCGCGCGGCGCCCGAGGAGAAATGAGGACGGCCGGGGCGGAAGGAGCGGCCGCCGCGGCGGCGGTCACGGGAGGGTCATCGGCCCGCCCGGCTCCCGTCCGCCCTTCTTCCGTCCGGCAGGCGATGAGAGTCGAAAGGGCCAATCCGATGACGGCGGCGACGGCCCCGGCGGCCCGGGCACCCCGGCTATCAATGGGTAACATGATGCCCGTGTCCTAATTTAACACGCGAGGCGGGCTGGATCGGGAGCGAAAAAATGGGGAACGGGTATCATGTCACCCATTCCGGCGGACGGCCCCGTCAGAAGTAATAGCGGAAGCCGACCGCTCCGGCCATGGCCACGTCGGTGGCCGGGATGAGGTCGAGCATCGGCACGACCTCGAGGAAGAGCTCGACGGGCGTCCTCTCGAATTCGTAGGACAGCCCGATCGGAACGCGCAGGCTGAGGATGGTGTCGGTGGCGAACCAGATCCGGGCGCCAACGCCGTAATAAAGGGCCATGCGGCCGGTCTCGACCCGGAAGAGGTTGAAGTTGTGGAGCAGCAGGTCGCCGTGGATCTGGAAATGCTTCTCGTCGACGATGGACCAGGCCGCGCCGGCGTCGAAGGCCACCGTCTGGCGGTTCCAGATCTTGAAGCTGATGCCGGTCGGTTCGCCGAGGATGACGCCGAGGCCGATATTGTGGTTGGACTGGGCGTAGGTCAGTCCCGCGAGACTGCCGAGGAGAATGAGCAAAAAGGCGGCTTTTTTCATCGTTTTCACTCCTTGTTCCCGGTACTGGAGAAAAAAACGATACCACCAATGCCGCCCCCGGTCAACCGATGGGGACGTTTCCGTTTTATTTATTCATCTTGCGTTCATCAAATGGATAGAATAAATAGAAATGTCCCCATTTTCGGAGGGAAGATGACGCTCAGGGAAGCCCTGAGGAAGCACCGCCCCCGCCTGGATGCGCCGGCCTTCCTGCGCTACATCGGGCCGGGCCTGCTGGTCACGGTCGGGTTCATCGACCCCGGCAACTGGGCCTCGAACATCGCCGCCGGCGCCTCCCACGGCTACGCCCTCCTGTGGATGGTCACCCTGGCCACGGTCATGCTCATCGTCCTCCAGCACAACGTCGCCCACCTCGGCATCGCCACGGGCCTGTGCCTGTCCGAGGCGGCCACGGCCCACATGCGCCCGGCGGCGTCGCGGTTCGTCCTTTCGAGCGCCGTGCTGGCCGCCGTGTCGACGGCCATGGCCGAGGTCCTGGGAGCGGCCATCGGCCTGCGCATGCTCTTCCCTTGGCTGCCCTTGCGGCTCGGGGCCGTCCTCGTCCTCGGCGTCGTGCTGGTCCTGCTTTTCTCGAGCTCCTACCCGCGCCTGGAGAAATGGATCGTGGCCTTCGTCTCGCTCATCGGCCTGGCCTTCCTGGTCGAGCTGGCCCTCGTCGACGTGTCGTGGGGCAAGGCCGCCGCGGCCTGGGTCGTGCCCACCTTCCCGGCCGGCTCCCTGCCCATCGTCATGGCCGTCCTGGGGGCCGTGGTCATGCCCCACAACATCTTCCTCCACTCCGAGGTTATCCAGAGCCGGCGCTGGGACCTCGAGAACGAGCCCGTCATCCGCCGCCAGCTCAAGTACGAGTTCGCCGACACGCTCGTGTCCATGCTCGTCGGCTGGGGCATCAACAGCGCCATGATCCTGGTCGCGGCCGCGGCCTTCTTCGGCCGGGCCCCGGTGACCGAGCTCGGCCAGGCCCAGAGGATGCTCGGACCGCTCGTCGGGCCGGCCGCGGCCCTGGTCTTCGCCCTGGCCCTGCTGCTCTCGGGGCTGTCCTCGTCGATCACGGCCGGCATGTCGGGGGCGACCATCTTCGCCGGCATCTTCGGCGAGTCCTACGACATCAAGGACCTGCATTCGCGCGTCGGAGCGGCCGGCACGCTCGTCGCCGCCGCGGCGGTCATCTTCCTCATCGGCGACCCGTTCCGCGGCCTGGTCGTCTCGCAGATGCTCCTGAGCGTGCAGCTGCCGTTCACGATCGTGACCCAGATCCGCCTGACCTCGTCCCGCAAGGTCATGGGCAAGTACGCCAACGGCCCCGCCCTCAAAGTCCTGCTGGGAGCCGTCGCGGCCGTCGTCATCGGCCTCAACCTGGCCCTCCTCAAAGCGCTCCTGTTCGACTAGTCTGTTCTCTTAGAAGTCCGGAGCGAGGCAGCAAGGGAATTGTCCTCGAAGATCCCCGTTGCTGGAGGAGGGGACCCGCGAAGCGGGGGGGAACCGTGCGAACTGGTTCCCCGGGGGGCCGGGGAGCTAGAGGACATTCCCGGGCAAAAGCCTAGCGGAGGACTTCTCTATTAGGGCTTGTCGAGGGGGACGGCCCGGGGCGCCACGGCCAGCTTGATCCCTTCGCGGCGGAACCGCTCGTGGAGCCGCTTGTAGAGGTCGTGGCGCAGCCTGTAGAGCTCCTGGTACTCCCTGACCCGCAGCCCGACCGACATGCGCACGCCGAGTTCGGTGAAGGCGTTGAAGCGCACGGCCGGCTCGTAGCCGGGGATGGCCCGCTCCGGCGCCGACATGACCTCGCGGATGACCTCGAGCGTGACCCGCTCGACCTGGGCCAGGTCGCTGTCGAAGGCGACGACGACGGGCAGGTAGAGGCCCATCTCCTTCTCCGGCAGGTGGGTGTTGGTGTAGATGGCCGCGGCCAGCTTGGCGTTGGGGACGACGACCATGTTGTCCTCGGGGGCCCGGATGGTCGTGTTGCGCCAGGTGATGTCGCAGACCTCGCCCTCCTCCCCCGTCTCGAGGCGGATGTAGTCGCCCGGCCGGATCTTGCGCGTCATCAGGATGTTGAGGCCGGCGAACAGGTTCGACAGCGTGTCCTGCAGGGCCAGGGCCACGGCCAGGCCGCTGACGCCGAGGGCCGTCAGGAGCGGCGCGATGGACACGCCGAGGTAGTCGAGGACGAACAGGAAGCCGACGGCGTAGATGAGGACGGTGGCGAAGTTCTTGAAGATCGACGAGGGCACCTCGACCCGGCGGTCGATGAAGACGTAGATGGCCTTGCGGGCCATCCGGGTGAAGAAGACGACGGCCGACAGGATGCCCAGGACGCCGACGGCCCGGCGCACGATCAGGGCGATCTCGGGCCTGAGCGGCACGACGCGCAGGACGACGGCCAGGCCGACGAGGAGGAACCAGACGACGACCAGGCCTTTCATCGAGTCGGCGACGATATCGTCCCATTCCGAGGCCGTCCGCTTGGCCCAGGCGTGGAGGGTGGCGGCGAAGACCTTGCGGGCGACGAGACCCAGGACCACGGCCAGGGCCAGGATGCCCAACGACAGGGCCAGGTGGAAGAGCTCGAGGCCGGGGGCGGCCGCGAGGTCGGTCGCGGCGACGGGGGCGGCGGCGTTCATGCGCATTTGCTCCAGCCGCAGTTGATGCAGACGGGGCACTTCTCGTCGGGCAGGAGCGCCCCGCAGATCTTGCAGCGGACGGTGTAGAAGTCCTTGGCGTTGTGCTTGACCTCGCCGAAGTGCTTCTCCAGGACCTTGGCGATGGCGTCGGGGATGCTCTGGATGAGCCCGCCCTCGGTGAAGATGGGCTCGGAGCCGCCGATGCCCTTGAGCTGGGCGATGACCTCGTCGGCCTCGACGCCGCTGCGCAGGGCCGTCGAGATGAGCCGGCCCAGGGCCTCGGCGTCGGCCATGGTCGAGTAGCCGCTCTTGCCGATCGAGGCGAAGACCTCGAACGGCTTCTGGTTGTGGAAGGAGATGGTCACATAGAGGTTGCCGAAGCCGGTCTTGATCTTGTCGGTGACCGAGGGCAGCGAGTCGGGGCGGCCTTCGGGGTGCTTGATCTCGGCGCCGTTCTTGTAGAGGACCTGGCTCTCGCGACAGCCGTCGCGGTAGATGGTGATGCCCTTGGTGCCCAGGTCCCAGGCCAGGCGATAGGCCTTCTCGACGTCGTCGACCGAGGCCTCGTGGGGGAAGTTGATGGTCTTGGAGACGGAGTTGTCGACGTGCTTTTGGAAGGCCGCCTGGGTCTTGATGTGCCACTCGGGCGCGATCTCGTGGGCCGCCCGGAACCAGTCGGGCAGGGGCTTGTCGGGGTTCTTGGCCTTCCAGTCGGCGTAGACGGGATGGACGTCCTTGAGCTCGGAGTCGATGATCTTGGAGGTGACCTCGAAGGCGAAGACGGGCTCGATCGAGGACGAGCAGCCGGCGATGCGCGAGATGGTCCCGGTCGGGGCGATGGTGAAGACCGTGGCGTTGCGCATCTTGCCGCCCTTGTAGACGGACTGGGCGATGGCCGGGAACGAGCCGCGCTCGCCGGCCAGGTCGCGCGAGGCGGCCGTGGCCTCGGCCCGCAGGAAGCCGGCGACCTTGTCGGCCAGGGCCAGGGCCTTGGGCGAGTCGTAGCGGACCTTCATGAGCAGGAGCAGGTCGGCCCAGCCCATGATGCCGAGCCCGATGCGGCGCGAGGCCCGGGTCGTCCGGTCGATCTCGGGCAGGGGGTAGCGGTTGACGTCGATGACGTTGTCGAGGAAGCGGACGCCGAGGCGGATGACCTCGCGGAAGCGGTCCCAGTCGAAACGGTCCTTGGCCTTGGGGGCGTGGAAGTTGGCCAGGTTGATCGAGCCGAGGTTGCAGGACTCGTAGTCGTGGAGGGGCTGCTCGCCGCAGGGGTTGGTGGCCCGGATGGGGCCGAGGCCGGCGGTCGGGTTGCCGGCGTTGACGCGGTCGATGAAGATGAGGCCGGGGTCGCCGATGGCCCAGGCCGAATCGACGATGAGCTGCCAGACCTTGCGGGCGTCCTTCTGGCCGGCGGGCGTGCCCAAGTGGGGGTCGACGAGGTCGTAGCTCGAGCCGGCGGCCAGGGCGGCCATGAAGGCGTCGGTGACGGCGACCGAGATGTTGAAGTTCGCGACGGAGGCGCCGTCGAGCTTCATCTGGATGAACTCCTCGATGTCGGGGTGGTCGACGCGCAGGATGCCCATGTTGGCGCCGCGGCGCGTGCCGCCCTGCTTGACGGCCTCGGTGGCGGCGTCGATGACCTTGAGGAAGGACACCGGGCCGGAGGCCACGCCCTGGGTCTTGCGGACGAAACTGCCCTTGGGGCGGAGGCGCGAGAAGTCGAAGCCGGTGCCGCCGCCCTCCTTGTGGACCAGGGCGGCGTTCTTGACCGTCTCGAAGATGGACTCTAGGGAGTCCTCGATGGGCAGGACGAAGCAGGCCGACAGGCACATGCCGCGGCCGGCGCCGGTCAGGGTCGGGCTATTGGGCAGGAAGTCGCGGGCGTTCATGGCCCGGAGGAAGCGGTCGGCCCAGGCCTTGCGGCCGGCCTTGGTCTTCTCGGCCGTGGCGACGTAGGCCGCGACGCGGCGGAAGAGGTCTTCGGGCGACTGGTCGACGAGCTCGCCCTTCTCGTTCTTCAGGAAGTAGCGGGCCTTGAGGATCTTCAGGGCGTTGTCGGTGAAACCGGCGGATGCGGACACGTAAGCCTCCCGATATCGCGAATTTCCCACCCCAGGAAAATAAATCCTAGTGGAATGCTAGGATTATATGCAGGTGCGGGCCGGAATGCAAGTAAAAAAATGGGAAAAAATGGGGGACATGATACCTATTTCCTATTTATTATCTCGGGGAGTATTTGGGAAACGGGTACTGTGTCGCCGATCCTCTCGCAGGGGATCATGCCCCCCCTTTTATCGGACCTGGTCATCGCATATCCCGGCTATCCTGCCTGAATCGATGCGAAGACCTGGTCCGTTCTTGGCAGTTTTCTGGTACAATCGATGTCCGTCGCAAGGAGTGGAAACATGAACGAATACGGCGTTGTCGACAAGCTGGAGAAGCCCGCGATCGACGAGGGCGCCTGGGTGGCCCCCGGGGCGGTCCTCGTCGGCAACGTCGCCCTGCGCCGGGGCGCCAGCGTCTGGTACGGCTGCGTCCTGCGTTCGGACATGGCCGGCGCCTCGATCGAGATCGGCGAGGACTCCAACATCCAGGACGGCACGGTCGTCCACGTCGACGAGAACCTGCCCTGTCTCGTCGGGGCCCGGGTCACGGTCGGCCACGGCGCCGTGCTCCACGCCTGCGTCGTCGAGGACGATGCCCTAGTCGCCATGGGCGCCACGGTGCTCTCCGGGGCCCGCATCGGCCGCGGCTCCGTCGTCGCGGCCGGGGCCGTCGTCGCCGAGGGCTTCCAGGTCCCGCCCGGCGTCATCGTCGCCGGCGTCCCGGCCAAGGTCCGCCGCGAGACGACCGCCGATGACCGGGCCCGCCTCGATCACGGCTGGCGCGCCTACGCCGCCCTCCGCGACCTCCACAAATGGGGGACATGATACCTGTTTCCCATTTTCCCTCCGAGGGAACGCGGAAAGAATCCAATGGACAGAAGCCCGGATGGCCTGAATAAATAGGAAATAGGTATCATGTCCCCCATTCTTGCGGTCATCTTCGATCTCGACGGGACGCTCCTCGACACCATCGTCGACATCACCGCGGCCTCCAACCGCGTCTACGAGCCGCGCGGTCTCGGCACCTTCACCGACGACGAGATGAAGACCCTCGTCGGCGACGGCGCCGAGGAGCTCATCCGCCGCGTCTTCGCCTGGCGCGGCCGGCCGGCCCCCTCCGACGCCGTCGTCACCGCGATCCTCGACGACTACCGCCTCGCCTACCAGGCCTGCTGGCACGAGCACAGCCGCCCGTACGCCGGCGTCCCCGAGCTCCTGGCCGCCCTGGCCGCGCGCGGCCTCCGCACGGCCGTCCTGTCGAACAAGTCCGACGTCTACACGACCCGGATGACCGACGCCCTGCTCCCGGCCCACCGCTTCGCCGTCGTCCGCGGCGCCCGGCCCGGCGTGCCGCTCAAACCCGACCCGGCCCCGGCCCTGGCCCTGGCCGCCGACCTCGGCGTTCCGCCCGCCGCCTGCGCCTTCGTCGGCGACACCAACGTCGACATGGCCACGGCCCGCGGCGCCGGGATGCTCGCCGTCGGCGCGCTCTGGGGCTTCCGCACGGCCGCCGAGCTCTTGGCCCACGGCGCCCACGTATTGATCGAGGCCCCCGGCGACCTGCTGGCGCATATCGGGTAAAGGGGCCTCGCCGACGCTCCTCCCCGGGCCGCCTCACCTCGGCCGCCTCTCCCCTTGACCCCGGCGGCGACATCGCCCAAGATAAGGACGCCCGCGACTCACCACGGAGGACCGCCATGACCGTCCCGTCCGCCGCGCGCCCGGCCCGGCCCGGCCGCGCTCTCCCGGCCGCCCTGATCGTCCTCGCCGTCCTTGCCGCGCTCGCCGCCGGCTTCCTGGCCGGCCGCCTCACCGCCCCCTCCTCTCCCCTCTCCGCCGCGCCTCCCGCTTCGGCCTCTCCCGTCGGCGCGCCTCTCACCCGTTCCCTCCCCGCCTACGCCGCGGTCCCCGATGTCCGCCAAAGTACCGGTTACACCTGCGGCGCCGCCGCCCTCCAGGCCTGCCTGGCCTACTGGGGCATCCCCGAGCGCGAGGATCGCCTGGCCGCGCGGCTCCGCAGCACGCCCGAGAACGGCACCCATCCCGAGGATATCCTCCGCGTGGCCCGCGAGTTCGGCCTCACGGCCGATCTCCGCGAAGGGCTCGGCCTCGCCGACCTCGAAGCCGGCCTGGGCGCCGGCGCCACCGTCATCGTCGACCTCCAGGCCTGGCGCGAGCGGACCGACGTCCCCTGGACCGAGACCTGGGACGACGGCCACTACATGGTCCTCCTGGGCCTGGACGCCGGCTCCCTCTACTTCGAGGACCCCTCGCTCCTCGGGACCCGGGGCGTCATCCCCCGGGCCGAGTTCCTCGACCGCTGGCACGATTACGAGGGCGCCGCGCCCCTCGATCCCTCCGACCGGAAGTACATCCGCATGGCCATCTTTTTGAGAGGCGCCAACCCCCCGGCCTCCCCGCCTTCGACCCTCGAGCGCGTATACTGATCCGCCCCCCCGGCTTGCCGCCGGCCCGCGCCCGTCCCTCCNNCTCCCCCGCCCGCCCCCGTCGCGGGGGCCCCCCGCGCCCGGGGTCACGGGGGGTGAGGGACATTCCCCCCCCCTTTCACCCCCAGCGGCTATGGACGCTCCGAGCCGCAAGCTTAGAATCGGTGCGTTGAACGCGACCGCCGCGCCCCTCCGGGCGCCCGTCGCGTCGTGAGAGGAACGGAAAGAGGCGCGGGATGCGCGAGAACAGAAAAGACAAGCGGATCGCCGAGGAGAACCGGGTCGTCATCGAACTGCCCGGCCCCTCGCCCGCCGACGATCCTCGGCTCGTCAACGCCCTGACCAAGGACATCTCCCTGGGCGGCGCCCGCGTCGTCACCGACCACCTGTTCGAGGTCGGCGCTTCGCTCCGGATGACCCTCTACCTCTCGAAATCCAAGCAGATCGTCAAGGCCCGGGGCGACGTCCGCTGGAACCGCATGATCGAGCCCGGCCTCTACGAGATGGGGGTGGAGTTCGAGCACGGCATCCCCACCGGCGTCCTGGTCCTCATCAACCATCTCTACGGCAAGGGCCAGGGCGCGCCGACGCCCGTCCAAATGTGAAGGAGGTCCCATGAACCCGAGCGCCGAACACACCCTCGACCCCGCGACCTTCCTCGACGACATCGAGAAGCGCGTCGGCGAGATCTACGAGTCCCAGAAGAGCGAGGTCGAACAGACCCTCATCGAGAAGATCAACCGCGAGAAGGAAGAGGCCCAGAAGCGCATCGAGGCCGTCAACCGGGAGTTCGCCCAGGTCCGGGGCTTCCTCGACGAGCACAAGCAGGCCATGGCCGCCCTCCAGTCGACCGAGACCTACCTCCGGGGCGAGATCCGCGGCCACTTCGACCGGGCCGTCAACTACCAGAAGATGATGGAGAACGCCGCGGCCCTGGCCGGCGACGAGCTCGAGAAGATCGGCGGCCTCAACACCGAGCTGGAGAAGGTCCGGAGCAAGGCCGAAGAGGAGTACGCCAACCTCAAGAAGAGCCTCGGCGGGTACGCCGGCATCATGGCCCGGATCCCCGTGCCCGCGCCCGCGTCCGCCGTCGAGGGCGATGTCGACTGGAACGAGGAGATGGGCAAGCTGCGCAAGGTCCGCGACCTCCTGGCCACGCTGCGCCAGCCCGAGCCTTCCGCCGCGGGCGACGCCGACGGCGGCGAAACGACGACCGCCGCCCCCGCACACGAGGCCGAAGAACTGGCCGCGTCCCTCGGGCTCATCGGGCCCGAGGAGGATTCCGTTCGCGACGACGCCGAGTTCGTCCTGGGCGCCCCGGCGCCCGCTCCCGATCCCGCCCCCGCGACCGCCGGCTCCCCCGCCGCGCTCGACCCGACGGCCGCCGAAGCCTTCCCCGAGCTGGCCGACCTCGCGGCCGAGATCGAGCCCGAGCCCGCCGCCGAAGCCGCGCCCGCGCCGGAGCCCGACCTCGCCGCGGCCGCCGATCCCGCCCTCGAGGCCCTGGTCCGCTACCGCCGGACCGAGCCGGTCAACAACGGCATCGAGATCGGCTTCTATGCCGGCCCGGCCGTCGCCGTTCTCGACGTCGAGGCCTTCATGTCGGCCGTCGGCAAGATCGTCGACAACGCCGTCCAGCTCCACGACCAGCTCTCGCAGACGGCCTCGGTCAAGGACCTGTTCCTGCTCAAGCAGGAGATCCTCAATCAGCAGGAAGTCCTGCGCAAGCTCTTCTTCCGCGCCGTCCGGTTCTGCGACAAGGAGAACGGCCGCCTGCCCGAGACGCTCGGCGAGTTCCTGGGCTCCCAGGGCATGAAGGACCTCATCGAGCGGCTGACGATGGCCAACTGGAGCGACCCGTCGGACTTCAAGCCCTTCGAGAACGAGCTCAAGGCCCTCAAGCGGGCCTTCGCCACGCGCGCCGCGGCCCACCCCCGCTATCTGCAGTCGGTCCTCGACCAGGTCGAAGGCCGCGAGAACTGACCGGGCCGGGCCGGCCGGCCCCTTCGGGGACCGGCCCCCTGGCCGTCAGATGATCTCGAGGGCGTCCTTGTCCGGCAGCTTCGGGAACTTGGCGTGGGGCTCGGCCTGATACCAGAACGCCACCGACGCCATATCGTCCTGGAGCGGCAGATAGCGCCCGCCAGTCCGCCAGCCCAGCGCCTGGATGGTCACCTTGAAGTCCTTCTCGAAGCGGACCGGGTCCATGATGTGCCAGCGGTACAGCCCGAACCGCTGCATGACCTGGTAGTGGCCGTCGCCGCGGATGACCTGCGGCAGGCCCGCGTAGGGCGTCGTGAACTCGCGGTATTGGATGGACCCGTCCGGGGCCTTGGCGTCGAAGTCGTAGGAACCGCAGAAGTAGTCCTCGGTGCCCGTGTAGGCGATGGTCGGGAACTTCCCGTCGCCGTCCATGTAGAACTTGAGCTCGCCCTCGCCCCACCAGCCGTTGTTGTGGACGCCCCAGGCCATATAGGTGCCGACGTAGTGGCCCTGGCCCTTGACGCCGTCGAGGATGGTGTAGACGTCCTTGTACGGCAGCGGATTGACGCGCCGGAACTGGGCGTGGAAATAGGCCGCGTCGTCGGGGACGTCGGTCAGGGTGTAGTTGACCTGATAATAGACCGTGAACTGGTTCGTCGTCGGGGCCTCGTTCGGCCGCGGCTTGGCGCCGATGTTCTCGAGGGTCATCTTGAAGCCCTTGCGGAAGGGCATCTCCCAGTAGCAGTTGAAGGCGCTGCCGGGATTGACGCAGACGGGCAGCGACGAGATCTGGGCGTACTGGCCCCAGCCGCAGGCGAAGAAATCGCCGACGGGGCACTCGACGGAGGGCTCGGCCTCGCCGTCCCAGTAGATGCGCAGGATGGCGTGGCGCCAGCTGCCGGCGGGCGTCAACCAGATCTGCTGGATGGCCCCCTCGCCCTTGACGTCGGCCATGACGAACGTCTCGCCGGCCGGGATGCGGACGTAGGGTGAGACCTTCCACCCCTGGCCGAGGTCGCGGGCCGCGCTCATGGCCGGGCCGTCGGTCGACATGGCCGCCTGGCCCTTCTCGCCGGTGAAGTTCTCAGGGCTGATGGACCGGGTCTGCGCCTTCGACAGGCGCGACAGGTTGCCCAGGCCCATGCCCATACCGTTGAAGGCCTTGCCCTTGTCGCTCTGCGGGGCCGCGGCCGCCGCGAACACCGCGAACATCAGCACGGCCAGCCCGGCCTTGATCAGGATCGCCTTGTTCATGAGTGCCCTCCTGGTGGGATTCGCGCCCATTCTAAGCCAGCCCAAACGGGGACACAATACCTATTCACCTATTTGTCGCCGGCGGAAATTGGTGTATTAGGTATAGTGTCCCTATTGAGAGGAATAATCCGGCCGCCCGGATGTAATCCCATACGACAGGATCCGCTCGCGCGACTAAAGGACAACGGGAGGAACGCATGACCAGCCAGAAGCCCAAGGACGAACAGCCCCTCGCCGGCCGGACCGCGCCGGGCGGGCCCTCCCCGAAAGGCCCTTCGTTCGCCGCCGTCGCCGTGCTGCTGGCGGTCCTCGGCGCCGGCGCCTATGCCGTCGTCGCCCGCAACAGCTGCCCGTTCGCCGCGGGCCCGTCCGCCCTGGCCGCATCCCTGCCCGAGGAGGCATCGCCCATGGCCGATCCGTCCCAGACCTCCGCCAAGGCCGTCCGAGAGGCCGTCGACAAGCTCATAGCCGAGCAGAAGTTCGAGGCCGCGGCCGCCGAGTGCGCCCGCGTCCGCGAGGAGTCCCGCAAGGCCGGCGACGACGCCCTCTGGACCTGGGCCCTGATCAAGGAGAGCCAGTTGCGCACGGGCCTCCACGGCTACGAGACGACCGTCCGCTTCCTCAAGGATCAGCCCTGGCCCGACGCCCCCGTCGAGCGCGACATGCTCGAGCTCTTCTACGCCCAGTCGCTCCTGACCTATCTCCGGGCCTATTCCTGGGAGATCAACACGCGCGAAACCGTCGAGGCCTCCGGCCCCGTCGACCTCAAGTCCTGGACCCGCGACCGGATCCTCGGCGAGGCCTGGTCCTCGCTTGTCCGCGTTTGGAAGGACCGCGACCGCCTGGCCTCGCGCCGGGCCGCCGAGTTCCCGGACTTCTGGAGCCCGGGCGACTATCCCGCCGGCGTCCGCGACAACCTCCGCGACGCCGTCGTCTATCTTCTCGCCGGCGTCCTCGGCGACACCTCGTTCTGGACGCCGCGCCAGTCGAACGAGACCTGGCTCGTCGACCTGGCCAAGCTCCTGGCCGCCGCGAACAAGCCCGTCCCCTCCGACGCCGCGGCCGCCGTCCTGGCCGACGCCGCCGCCCATCCCGTCGTCCAGATCGCCGCCCTACTCGGCGAGCACGAGACCTGGAGCCGGCGCAACGCCCGCCCGGCCGCCGCCCTCGAGGCCCGCTTCGAGCTCGTCCAGGCCCTCCACGAGGCCTTCACGGAGGCGGACGACCGCGCCCTCCTCCGCGCCCACCTCGCCCGTTACCTCGCCGCCAACCGCAAGCACGCCTGGTGGGCCGTCGGCCAGGCGCTCCTCGCCGAGCACACCCGCGAGGAGGACGCCCCGGACGCCCTCGTCCGGGCCCGCAAGATCGCCCTCGAGGGCGTCGAGCGCTTCCCCGGCACGCCCGGCGGCGACCGCTGCCGCCACATCGTCGCCTCGATCGAAGCCCCCGGCTACGCCCTCGAGGCCATGCGCCTCGACGCCCCCGGCCGCCGCTCGGTCCGGCTGACGCACCGCAACCTCGACCGCGTCTACCTCCGCGCCTACGCCCTCGACCTCGAAGCCGAGGTCAAGGCGGCCAAGGACTACACGCTCTTCCCCCAGGGCGACGAAGCCCGGCGCCTCATCGCCGAGCGCAAGCCCGACGCCGCCTGGCGGATCGACCTGCCCAAGACACCGGACTTCCGCGACCACCGGACGTACGCCACGCTCCCGGCCGGCTTGGCGCCCTCGCTCTATCTCGTCGCCGCCTCGGCCCGCGAGGACTTCGCCGACGCGGCGAACCAGCTCCTGGGCGTCGGCGTCATCGTCGGCGACCTCGTCCTGGCCAAGCGCGACGCCTGGGCGGGCTCGGGCGGCTCCACCGGGGTCGAGGCCCTGACCCTGTCCGGAGCCACCGGCCGGCCCGTCGCCGGCGCCACGGTCGATCTCTACGCCTACAACTGGCGCCGCGGCCACACCAAGGTCGAGTCCCGGACGACCGACGCCGAGGGCCGCGTCCACTTCGGGGCCGTCGGCCGCTCCGGCGGCTCCTACTTCCTCATCGCCAAGAAGGGCCGGGACGTCGTCATCGACACCGACAGCTTCTATCTCGAGCGAGACCGCGAGCCCGATGACAGCCGCGCCTCGCTCGTCTACACGGACCGCTCCGTCTACCGCCCGGGCCAGAAGCTCTTTTGGAAGGTCCTGGCCTACAAGGGACGCCCCGACCTCGGCCGCTTGTCCCCCGAGGCCAACCGCACGGTCACCGTCCGGCTCGAGGACATCAACGATGAGCCCGCGGCCGAGGCCGTCGTCACGACCAACGCCTTCGGCACGGCCAGCGGCGAGTTCGTCATCCCGCCCGGCCGTCCCCTCGGCGAATGGACGCTCGCCGTCTCGCCCGAAGGCGAGGCCTCCGTGCGCGTCGAGGAATACAAACGGCCGACCTTCGAGGTCACGGTCAAGGACCCGGAGAAGCCCCTGCGCCTGAACAAGCCCGCCGCGCTCGGCGGCGAGGCCCGCTACTACTTCGGACTCCCGGTCGCGTCAGGCGAGGCCGTCTGGCAGGTCGAGCGCGAACCGGTCTATCCGAGATGGTGGTGGTGGGGGGGCGACGGCGGCGGCGGGCGCGGCTCCCGCAGCCAGAAGATCGCCGGCGGCCGCTCCCCCATCGGTGCCGACGGCTCGTTCGCCGTCGCCTTCACCCCGCTCGCCGACGAGCGCGGGGGCGGCGCCGCCTCGGGCCTCAGCTACCGCTACACCCTGTCGGTCGACGTCACCGACGAGGGCGGCGAGACGCGCTCGGCCACGCGGACGTTCCGGCTCGGCTTCGTCAACGTCGAAGCCCGGACGGCGGCTGAAACGGAGTTCCTGACGGCCGGCGCGCCGGCCCGGTTCACGTTCCTGAGGACCGACCTCGACGGCACGCCCAAGGCGGGGCGCGGCTCGTGGCGGATCGTCCGCCTGGTCCAGCCCGGAGAAACGCTCACCCCCGCCGACCAGCCCCTGCCGCCTGCTCCGGGGTCAGGCAGCCCCGACTTCCCGCCGACCGCCGGCGACCTCCTCCGGCCCCGTTGGGAGAAGGTCGATCCCGCGATCGTCGTCCGGATGTGGAAGGAGGGCCCTGAAGCGGCCAAGGGCGCGGTCGAGCACGACGCCAAGGGCGCCGCGGCGGTCGCGGCGCCGGCCCTCGAGGCCGGGGCCTATCGCCTGCTCTACGAGACCAAGGACGACTTCGGCGCCGTCTGCCGCGACAGCCTCGACTTCCTGGTCGCCGGAAAGGCCAAGCCGGCCTTCAAGGTGCCGCTCCTGCTCAAGTCCGAGCGGAGCGCCGTTCCCGTCGGCGGCAAGGCCCGCTTCCTCGTCGCGAGCGGCTGGAGCGGCCAGCCCGTCCTCTACGAGACGTTCAAGGGCGGCGCCCTCTGGGAGCGGCGCTGGCTCGAGGCCGGCCGCGACGGCGGCGTCGTCGAGATCCCCGTCGTCGAGGACCTCCGCGGCGGCTTCGGCGTCCGGGTCACGGCCGTCCGCGACCATCAGATCATGAGCGAGGAGGCCAACGTCTTCGTCCCCTGGGACGACAAGGAGCTGGCCCTGTCGTTCTCGACCTTCCGCGACAAGCTCGCGCCCGGCGGCCGCGAGGCCTGGCGGGTCACGGTCAAGACGCCCGACGGCAAGCTCGCCGAGAAGGGCGCGGCCGAGCTCCTGGCCTACATGTACGACCGCAGCCTCGACCTGTTCGCGCCGCACCGGCCGCCGCGCCTGGCCGACCTCTACCCCGGACGGACCGGCACGGACGCGTGGGACGCCGTCCTGGGCCCGGCCGTGCACCTCCTGTGGGGCGGCGACGGCTGGGTCCGTATCCCCGGCTATAAGACCTTCCGGGCCGACGAGCTCTTCTCGCTCGGCGGTTACGGCATCGGCGGCCCCGGCCGACGCTACAGAGGCGGCGTCGTAGGCGGGGTGGTGGGCGGAGTCGTCGCGGACGCCACGGTCGAGGCCGCCGCTCCCTCCGTCGACGTGAAGATGACCCAGTTGGCCTCCAAGGACAAAGCCCCCCGGGAACAGGCGCTCGAGGAGTCGGTGACGATCGTCGAGGGCGATTCGGCCCTGCGCTCGAACTTCGCCGAGACGGCCTTCTGGCAGCCGCACCTGCTCACGGGCGCCGACGGCACGGCCGCGATCGAGTTCACCGTGCCCGACAGCGTCACGGGTTGGCGCGTCTTCGTCCACGGCGTCACCCGCGACCTGGCCGGCGGCACGCTCGAGACGGAAGCCAAGACGGTCAAGGACCTCATGGTCCGGCCCTATCTGCCGCGCTTCTTCCGCGAGGGCGACCGGGCCGAGCTCAAGGTCGTCGTCAACAACGCCGGGGAGAAGGCGGCCTCGGGCGAAGTGACGCTCGAGATCACCGACCCGGCGACGGGCGAGAACCTGGCCCCGGCCTTCGGGCTGCCGGAGGCCGTGCCGCCGCGCGCCTTCACGGTCGCACCGGGCGGCGGGTCGACGGTCGCGTTCGCGCTGGCCGCTCCGGCCCGCGTCGGCACGGTGGCCTTCAAGGTCGTGGCCAAGTCGGGGGCCCTCTCCGACGGCGAGCTGCGGCCGCTCCCGGTCCTGCCGGGCCGCATGCACCTCGTCCAGTCGCGCTTCGTCACGCTCAAGGAAGACCGGCCGCGCGAGCTGCGCTTCGAGGACATGGCCAGGACGGACGACCCGACGCGGCTCCACGAGCAGCTCGTCGTCACCGTCGACGCCCAGCTCTTCTACGGCCTGCTCGACGCCCTGCCCTACCTCGTCAACTACCCCTACGAGTGCACCGAGCAGACCCTCAACAGGTTCCTGGCCACGGGCATCCTCTCGAGCCTGTACACGAAGTACCCGGCCGTCGGCCGCATGGCCCAGGAGATGAGCAAGCGCGAGACGGTCTACGAAGCGTTCGACGCGGCCGATCCCAACCGCCGCATGGCCCTCGAAGAGACGCCCTGGCTGCGTCCGGCGCGGGGCGGCGACGCGGAGGGCTCGGACGTGGCCAAGGTCCTCGACCCGCGCGTGGCCAAGGCCCAGCGGGAGGCCTCGCTGGCCAAACTGCTCGAGGCCCAGACGTCGCTCGGCGCCTTCCCCTGGTGGGCCGGCGGGCCGCCGTCGCCCTACATGACGCTCTACATCGTCAGCGGCTTCTCCAAGGCCGTCGAGTTCGGCGTCGACGTGCCCAAGGATGCCGTGGTCAAGGCCTTCGCCTACCTGCACCGCCACTACCTCGACGAGATCGTGGCCGAGATGATGGCCCACGACGCCGGCTGGGAGTTCGTCACCTTCCTCAACTACACGCTCAGCAACTTCCCCGACGCGTCCTGGACGGGCGGCGTCTTCACGGCGGAGGAGCGCGGCCGGATGCTCGACTTCTCGTTCAAGCACTGGAAGGACCATGCCCCGTATCTCAAGGGCTATCTGTCCCTTACGCTCAAGCGGGCGGGGCGGGCCAAGGACGCGGCGCTCGTCTGGGAGAGCGTCATGGACAGCGCCAAGACGACCGATGACGGCGGCACGAGCTGGGCGCCCGAGGACAGAGGCTGGCTGTGGTACAACGACACCGTCGAGACCCACGCCTTCGCCCTGCGGACGCTCATGGAGCTCAAGCCGGCCGACAAGCGGAGCGAGGGGCTGGTGCAGTGGCTGTTCCTCAACAAGAAGCTCAACCACTGGAAATCGACCCGGGCTACATCCGAGGTCCTCTACTCGGTGGCCTGGTACCTGAACAAGACCGCGGCGCTCGGCGCGCGTGAGACGGTCACGGCCGAGATGTGCGGCCAGAAGACGGTCTTCACTTTCGAGCCCGACAAGTACACGGGCAAGAAGAACCAGCTCGTGGTGCCGGGGGCCAAGCTCGGGCCGGAGTGCGCCGCGGTCAAGGTGGCCAAGGGCGGCAAGGGGCTGGCTTTCGCGAGCGCGACCTGGCACTTCTCGACCGACCGCATGCCCGAGAAGGGCGACGGCGACCTGTTCGCGGTCGAGCGGACCTATTTCAAGCGCGAGAAGCACGGCCAGGAGGTCGTGCTGAAGCCGCTCGCGGAGGGCGCGGCGCTCGCCGTGGGCGACGAGATCGAGGTCCAGCTCGCGATCCGGGCCAAGCACCAGGCCGAGTACGTCCATCTGAGGGATCCGCGGCCTGCGGGCTGCGAGCCGGCGACGCTCACGTCGGGCTACAAGTGGGACCTGGGCTTGGGCCGTTACGAGGAGATCCGCGACAGCGGCACGAACTTCTTCGTCGAATGGCTCCCCGAGGGCCAGTACACGCTCAAGCACCGCATGCGCTGCGCCATGGCCGGGACGTTCAAGGCCGCGCCGGCGACGCTGCAGTCGATGTACGCGCCGGAGTTCGCGGCCTACTCGGCCGGCGGGCTGATCACGATCAAATAGGTATCATGTCCCCCATTTTCGGATTGACACCCGCGCGGCGGCGGTCTACCATCGCCTCACCATGAAAAAAGCAACCGCCCTTCTCGCGCTCGCCCTCACGATAGTCCTCGCCGGCACGGCGCCCTCGTTCGCCGCGCCGGCCCAGACCGCCGCCAAGCCGGCCGCCTCGGCCAAAGCGGCCGCCGCGCCCGCGGCCGTGCTGCCGCCCGGATTCGACGCCCTGGTCGCCAAGTCCCTGAAGACCTTCGGCGTCCCGGGCATGGGCATCGCCGTGGTCAAGGACGGCCGTGTCGTCCTGGCCAAGGGCTACGGCGTGCGCAAGCTCGGCGAGCCGGCGCCGGTCGACGCCCGGACTCTCTTCGGCATCGCCTCGAACACCAAGGTCTTCACGGCCACGGCCCTGGCCCTGCTCGTCGAGGAGGGCAAGCTCGAGTGGGACGCTCCGGTCACGCGTTACCTGCGCTGGTTCCAGCTGTCCGACCCCTACGTCACGCGCGAGCTGACGGTGCGCGATCTCCTCGTCCATCGGAGCGGGCTCGGCCTCGGGGCCGGCGACCTGCTGCTCTTCCCCGAGACGACCTACGGGCGCCGCGAGATCGTCGAGCGGCTCCGCGAGGTGCCCCTGGCGACGAGCTTCCGCAGCGCCTACGCCTACGACAACGTCCTCTACGTGGCGGCGGGCGAGCTCATCGAGGCCGTCAGCGGACAGACCTGGGAAGACTTCGTGGCCGAGCGCATCCTGAAGCGGGTCGGGATGGCCTCGAGCCGGACGCGGCACACCTCGGACACGGCGGGGATGAACGTGGCCATCCCCCACGCTTACCTCGATGCGGTCGCCACGCCCCAGCCGATCGACGAGAACGACAACATGAACGCCGCAGGCGGCATCCTGTCTTGCGCCGAGGACATGGCCAAGTGGATGCTCGTCCACCTCGAGGAGGGCCAGCTGGCCGACGGGACCCGTCTGATTTCGGAGCGGACCGTGCGGGAGCTGGCGACCATCGTCACGCCCATCCCCATCGGGACGCCGGCGCGGGAGCTCGCGGCGCAGCGCATGAATTTCAACGGCTACGCGCTGGGCCTGCGCATCAACGACTACCGCGGCAAGAAGATCGTCAATCACACGGGCGGGCTGACGGGCTACGTCTCGCGCGTGCTCATGGTGCCCGAGCTCGAGCTGGGCATCGCCGTGCTCACGAACCAGGAGTCGAGCGACGCCTACAACTCGCTCATCTACGCCGTCGTCGACCAGGCCATGGGCCTGCCGCCGACCGACTGGATGGCCGCCTACCTCAAGGTCCAGGCGCGCGGCCAGGCCTCGGTGGACGAAGCGCTCAAGAAGGCGACCGGGCGGCGCGACGCCTCGCTCAAGCCGTCGCTGCCGCTCGAGGCCTACGCCCGGACCTACACGGACGCCTGGTACGGCCCCATCGTGATCGGCGTCGAGGGCGGGAAGCTGGTCATGAGCTTCGCCAAAACGCCGGGCATGGTCGGCGACATGGAGCACTGGAGCCGCGAGACCTTCGTGGTCAGGTGGCGCGACCGGGAGCTCAGGGCCGACGCCTACGTGACCTTCGCCCTAGATCCCGACGGCGAGATCGTCGAGGCCCGCATGAAGGCCGTTTCGCCGGCGACCGATTTCAGCTACGACTTCCACGACCTCCGGCTGCGGCCGGAGAAGAAATAGCCGCCCGCGGCCGGACGGCGGGAGGAAGCACGCCGATGACGGGGATCAGCCGGAGGCGTTTCGTCAGGGAGGCGGCGCTCGTGGCGGGCGGCGCGGCGCTCTTCGGAGGGGCGGCGGCCTGCGGGAAGGCGGGGGCCAAGGCCGCGGCCCGCAGCCGCGTCGTCTCGGTCGCGGCCGCGGACATGCTGAAGGACCTCGACTACGACCCGGCCGCCGTCCACAGGGCCTTCGACGCGGGGCTGCGGGAGCTGACGGGCGAGCGGACCCTGGCCGGCGCCTGGTCGTCGCTCGTCTCGCCAGAAGATGTCGTCGGCATCAAGATCAACTGCATCGGGGCGCCGCGCATCTCGTCGTCGCTGGCGTCGATCAACGAGACCCTCGCCGGGCTGAAGAGCGCGGGGGTCAAGGAGAACGCCATCGTCGTCTGGGACCGGATGGACCGGGACTTCCGGCGGACGGGCCTGGCCATCAACCGGGGCCCGGAGGGCGTCCGGGTCATGGGCTGCTCGACCGAGTGGGAGGGCGTGGTGCCCTGGGTGGCCGGGTACGATCCCAAGGTCTATGTGTCGTTCGAGGACGGCACGCTGAAGCGGTTCCGCGAGCTCGTCGGGCGCGGCTTCACGGCCGAGGGCTCGCACCGCGAGATCTTCAACTCCGTCTCCTGGCTCTGGACCCTGGCCCAGCAGGGCGACGCCCGGGCCCGCAAGTACGAGGCCGAGCTGCGGCGGCTGTACACGGACTACGACGACCGCGAGGGCATCAAGAGGATCGCCGAGGAGGTCGCCGACGCGTTCGACGGCGTCGTCATCGAGAACGAGGAGCGGTCCTCCTTCGCGGACATCGTCACCAAGGACATCACCAAGCTCGTCAACATCGCCGTCCTCAAGCACAACGAGGACAGCGGCGTGACCTGGGCGGCCAAGAACATCGCCCTCGGGGTGACGACCAACAAGGTCCGCTTCCACATCGACTACTGCGCCAAGGCCATCCCGGAGATCATGGCCGCGCCGTGCATCCGGGACAAGACCGTGCTCCACATCGGCGAGGCGGCCAAGATCTCGACGGTCAGCGTGGCCGGGGCCCGGATCGCGCGCGACGAGCGCATCTTCTTCAGCCGCGACCCCGTGGCCATGGACCGCATCGGCCTCGACATCCTCGAGGAAAAGCGGGCCGCCCAGGGGCTCGAGTCGATCCGGGGCATCGCGACGCACGTCGCGGCCTGCGCGAGCAAGGGGCTGGGGACGGACGACCTGAAGCGGATCGATCTTCGCGCGCTGCGGGCGTGATCCGCTCACCAGCCTGATCTTCGAAGCGGCTTGACAGAGAGGGCCGCCACGGATAGAATACATACGAATATTTTAGAAGGATTTCGCACATGTCCAAAACGATCACTCTGCGGATCTCGGAAGAGCATTACGAGGCGTTCAAGAAGTATGCCCGGCATGATAATCGGACCATCTCGAACGCCATCGAGACCTTGGCCCTGAGGCAAATGGAAAGCGCCCAATTTGCCGACGGCTTGGAAATGGAGGGCATCCTCGCCGATAAGGACCTGGTCGCCCGGATCAAGGAGGGGGCTAAGCAGGCGAAGGAGCGGAAGGGCCGGTTAGCCAAAAGCTAACGGACGGGCGGGAGCGCGGCCAGGACGGCGTCGAGCCGTTCAGCCGAGCCGGCGCTCTGGAACCAGCGGGCCCGGAGCTTGGCGGGGAAGGCGGGGTCGCGGACGGCGGCGGCGCGGTAAAGGCCGGCGGCGTAGGCGGCCTCCGCGGCCTCGAGCGTCGGCCACCACGAGAAATAGAGAAAGACGACGTTGAGGTTCATCGTTTCGTCGGCCGGCTTGAGGACGAGGGCCTGGCGGAAGCTGGCCTTGGCCCGGTCCTGGAAGGTCATCAGAGGGTAGTTGATGAGGAGGTAGGCCAGCCCCGTCTCGTAGTGGACGGAGGCGTCGATGGGGTTGGCGGCGACGGCCCGGGCGTAGCGGGCGATAGCCTGGTCGCAGAGGGTGTCGCGTTCCTCGTCGCGGCCGGCGGCGTTGGCGACGCGGGCCATCTCCATGGTGAGGCGGGCCAGCTCGGTCTCGAAGACGGCCCGGGGCGAGGCGGCGGCGGCGCGGACCAGGCGGGCCTCGAGGGCCGGGAAGGCGCTCTCGACGCTGCGGGCCTGGGAGCGGGCGGCGCGGTAGGCGGCCAGGTGCCGGAAGGCGGCGAAGTCGCGGACGGCGGGGACGAAGAGGGCGACGGCGAGGGCGGGCGCGAGGACGTAGGCCAGGAGGCGCCGGCGAGGGAGTGAGCGGGGTTTGAGGGGGCCGCTGGCGGCGCGGGAGAGCGACTTGGCCGTGTCCCGGCGGCGAGCCTCCCCGCGTCCGGCGAAGACGGCGGCGGCCAGCATGGCCATGGTCACGAAGTGGACGGCGTTGGCCGGGATCTGGAGGTTGAAGTCGGTCAGGCCGTGGACGAGGAGGGCGAAGACGGCCAGCCCCGCGCCGAGCCCGATGCCCTTGGCGAACGAGCTGCGGCGGCGGCGCCAAAGGGCCGCGAGCCAGACGAGCAGGCCGAGGCCGGCGAGAGTGAGGGCGGCGCCGGCGACGACGCCGTTCTCGGCCGCGTATTCGAGATAATCATTATGGGCGAACGACAGCCGCAGGCGGTCGTCGACCTTCTCGTAGATGGGATAGGCGTTGACGTAGGTGCCCTTGCCCGTCCCGGCCAGGGGGAAATCGCCGATGAGCTCGAGGGTGTTGCGATAGAACGTGCGGCGGGCCTCGGAGGTGACGTCGACCTCGGAGAAGCGGGCCACGACGGGCCCAATGCCGAGCCAGACGGCCGCGGCCAGGACGACGGCGGCGACGGCACGGACGATGGCGCCGTAACGGCGGCGGCCGGGGCGCCCCTCCCCGCCCGCGGCGTCCTCCGAGGAGAACTCGCGCCAGGACGAGACCGCGGCGGCGGCCAGGACGGTAGTGAGGGCGAGGACGAGGATGCCGGAGCGCGACTTGGAGAAGACGATGCCGAGGGCGAGGGAGACCGGGACCAGGCCGAGCAGGAGCGTCCACTGCAGGCTCTCCTGGCCGAACCAGACGATCTTGCGCCGCAGGGACAGTCCCTTTCTCCATGGCGAAGTAGCGGGCTTTGACCAGGAGGTAGCCGAGGGTTAGCGGGAAGGCCATCTCCAGGAAGCCAGCCAGGTGATTGCGGTTGACGTAGGTCCCCGTGACGGAGCCGAGATTGTAGCGCTTGGGGCGGCCGAGGAGGTGCTCGTGGCCGCTGAAGACCTCGACCATGCCGAAGAGGGCCTGGAAGCTGGCCGAGGTCAGGACGACGATGACCAAGATCTCGGCCCGGCGGCGGGTGCGGACCGTGCGCAGGACGAGGTAGCCGAAGAGGCCGTAGCAGAGGACGAGGACGAGCTCGGCGAGGGTGGCCGCGGGGACGAGCGAGAGGGTCAGGCGGGAGGACGGCGCGGCTAGGCCGTTCCGGACGAGGCCGACGTAGAGATCGAAGGCCTTGGGCGAGAGGGAGCGGACGACTCCGGTCGGGAGCGGTACGATCTGGAGGACGGAGAAGGCGACGAAGACGCCGAGCAGGACCTTGACGAAGAACGGCAGGCGGGCGGGACCGAGGGGGGCGGAGGGGCCGTCGTTGGGTTCGGGAGCGAGGCCCCAAGCCCGCGGGTCGACCAGGGGCGCGCCGGCGGTGGGACGCCGCTTGGCGAAAGCGAGGCCGGCGATATGGAGCAGGAACAGGCCGATGGTCGCGGCCTCGAAGACGAAGATGGCCCACTCCTCGACCGAACCGATGGGCAGGGGCAGGAAGACCAGGGTGGCGCAGAGCCCCCAAAAGACGATCGCGTCGATCACGTTCTACCCTCGAGGGGATTGTATAGAAGGTACCTGGCATTCACAAACGACATTTTTCCCCTGGAGATGTGAAGACCTGGCACCGTCAGATCGTTTGCCCTTTTCGGGGGGAAAAACATCGAAATTGCCGCGGGCCCTGCCTGGACCGAACCGCAGAAAATTGGCTATCCTATTGATTTCGCTCGAGAAGCTGGGGTCTGACCCCGATCAATCAATGATCGGAGAGGGCTCGTTCTCGAGGAGGACGATGGCGAAGAGGGTGGCCTCGACGACGCTCAGCAGGGTCACGATGCCGGCCGGCGACTTGAAGAACTCGACGATGCTCGATTTCTTCTTCTCGGCGAAACCCGACTGCAGCATGACCGGGGCCTCCCCCGGCTTCATGGCCACAGAGAGCTTGGCCAGCGCGTCCGATTTGATGAGGATGCTGTAGTGGAAGTTGTAGGCGCCGCTCGGGGCCTGGACGCCCATGACGTAGCGGCCTTCCTCGATGCCCGGGATGAGGTACATCCCCTCGGGATCGGTCGGCTCGCTCCAGTACTCCTTGAGCGTCTCGATGTTGCGCAGCTTGACCACGGCGTTGCGGATCGGCGTGCGCATGTCCTCGTTGAAAATGTGGCCGGCCAGCGCCCCGTTCCCCTTAGGGGCGACGGCGGCGAACTCGCTCACGGGAACGGTCAAGAGGACGAAGGCCCCCGCGAGAAAGACAGCCAGGAACTTCCTCATAGTGCGCCTCCCATCGACAGCGCTTTAATGATGGTATTATCAGCGGGTTATGTCAAGGAATATTTTGCCGGGCCGGGAAGCGGGAGGAAAGGACGGGCGCTCACCTGATCGGCGAGGCTTCCTCTTCCTTCTTGGTCAGCTCGTAGATGCCGAAACCCGCCCCGCCGACGAGGGCCACGATGGTCAGGATGCCGCCGGGCGTGGCAAAAAAGCCCTTCTTCCCGCCCCCGTTGCCGCCCTTGCCCTCGAGCATGCCGCCCGGCAGCATCTCGACGGACAACTTGGCCGTCTCGCCGGCCTTGATGTAGACGCCGTAGTTCAGGTTGAAGTCCCCGGCGGCCGTCGACACGCCCATCGTGTACCAACCCTCCTCGATCATGAGGATCTTGTAGCCGCCCTTGGCGTCGGTCGGGGCGCTGGTGTATTCCTTCTGGTTGTTGAGGTTCCTGATCTTGACCACGGCATTGGCGACCTTGGCCCTCATCCCTTCAGAATAGACGGTGCCTTGGAGCGTCCCCTGGCGGATATAGGACTGTGGAGCGGGCGCCTGGGCTTGGTTTTGGGCCGCGGCTGGCACGGGCCAGATCACCGCCAGGAAAGCGGCGATAAGCCCCGTAGCCAGTGCCTTAGACTGGAATACCCTCATTCTGACCATGGAAAGCTCCTCGTCACCATTATACTACACAAATTAGTCGTTCAAGCCCGGATTTATTTGATTTTCAGGACCGTCGTCGGCCCCGCCTTCGCCCGCTTCCCCCCCTGTGACGGCCGCCGCGGCATGCCCAGCAGCCGCTGGGTCCAGGTCTTCTGCCGCAACGGGTTCTCGGGCTCCCCCCAGTCCGGCAGGGCCTTGTTGTCCAGGATGGCCCGCGGCACCTCCGTGACCATCGCCTTGGCCTTGGCCTCCCCCACGATCTTGGCCGCCGCCTCGACGGCCCGGCTCATCCCCGGCGGCCGCCCGATGGCCCGGTGACAGTCGCTGGCGATGATGTGGACGAGGTTGTGGGTCATGAACAGCCCGGCCGCCGACCGGACCTCCTTGCCCAGCTCCCCCGTCAGGCTGGCCGCGGTCACCTGGGCCGCGCAGCCCATCGAGACGAACTCGTAGAGCAGCTCGGGCCGGGCGGTGAAGCCCCGGTTCCGCTCCGGGTGGCTGATGATGGGCACGAAGCCCTTGCCCAGGAGCTGGGCCAGCACATGGGCCGCCCCCACCGGCACCCCCTCCGCGGCGAACTCCAGGAAGACATAGCTCGTCTGGTCGACCGTGAACCGGTACTGCTCGACGGCCCGGACGACCTCGGGGTGGACAAAGACCTCGGCCCCGTAGTGGAACTCGATGGGGACGTCCGCTGAACGCATCTCGGCCGCGAACTCGCCCATCCGCCGGCGCAGGACCCCGAGGTCGTCCTCGTGCCGGGACATCCGGAAGACGTGCGGCGTCAGGCAGACGGCCGTCGTCCCGTCCTTTTCGGCCATCCGGGCCATGGCCCGGGCCTGGTAAAGATCGTCGGGACCGTCGTCCCAGTCCCAGAGCAGGTGCGTGTGCAGGTCGATCATGGACTAGGATCTATGGTAGCCGTGATAGTAGTCTTTGTAGTAATAGGTCCCGTGCCGCGGCAGGTCGACGTTGTTGATGACGACGCCGATCGTCCGGACCTTGAGCAGGTCCAGCTTCTCCCGCGTCTTCTTGAGCGCCTCCCGCGAGGTCTTGTCGCCGTGGACGACGAGGACCAGCCCGTCGACCTTGGCCCCGAGCACCAGGGCGTCGCTGATCTCCATCATGGGCGGCAGGTCGAATAGAACGTGATCGCACTCCTCGGCCATCATGCGGATGAAGCGGGACATCTTCTCCGAGCCCAGCAGCTCGGCCGGGTTCGGCGGGACGGGCCCGGCGTTGATCAGGAACAGGTTCGGGATGTCCGTCGACTTGACGACGCTCTTGAGCTCGATCGAGTCGGTCAGATAGGTCGTCAGCCCGAAGGTGTTCTTGACCTTGAACAGGCGGTGCTGGCGCGGCCGCCGCAGGTCGGCGTCGACGATGAGCACGGTCTTGCCCGACTGGGCCAGGGTCACGGCCAAGTTGGCCACCGTCACGGTCTTCCCTTCCCCCGGCAGGGCCGAGGTCACGGCCACGGTCTTGACCGGGCTGTCGGCCGAGGACAGCAGCAGGGCCGTGCGGATGGAACGATAGCTCTCGGCCAGCCGTGAGTTCGGGAAGAGGTGCGGCACGAGCTCGATCCCGTCCGGCCTCTCGGCCTTGCCGACCTCGGCGACGAACGGCGCGGCCGCGGCGGCCGGCGCCGTCACCTCCGCCTCCCCCGCCGCCGGCGCGTCCGTCCCCGCTTCCAGCCGGGCCGGCTCTTTGCCGGCCTTCAGCCGCCGCCCGTAATAATAGCCCTTCTTGGCGCTCTCCAGGCTGAACTTGGGCACGACGCCCAGGGTCGGCAGTCCCGCGTAGCGTTCGACATCCTCGCTCGTCTTGACGCTGTTGTCGAGAAAGTCGAAGAGCAGGGCCAAGCCCACTCCCCCGCCCAGCCCAAGCAGCAGGGCCAGGATGAGGTTGCGCCGCTTGTTGGGGCTCGACGGCCGCACCGGCACCCGGGCCCGATCGACGACCCGGATGTTCGACGTCCGCAGCCCCTTCAGCCGGGCCTCGACCCCGGTCTCGCTCTCGCGCCGCAGCAGCGAGTCGAGGAGGGTCTTCTTGTTCTGGATCTCGAGCTTGAGCCCGTTGTAGAGGACGGCGCTCGAGTTCATCTTCAGGGCCTCGTTCTTCTGCTCGTTGAACTCCGCTTCGAGCGAGCGCTCCTTCCCCAGGGCCGTCAGGTACTCCTGCTCGGCCCCCTTGACCAGGTTGCGGGTCTCCTCCTCGAGCGACCGGCGGGCCGACTCCATCTCGACCTTGGTCCGCTGGAGCTCGGGATAGTCCGGCTGGAAGCGTTCCTCCATCTTCTGGTATTCCCGCTTGAGCCGGACATAGTCCTCGCGCAGTCTTTGGATCAGGGGATTGGCGATGGCTTCGGGGACGTAATCGGGGCTGACGTCCTTGAGCCCCTTCCAGGTCGCTTCCTTGCGGGACCGATCGACCTGGGCTTCGGTCAGGGCCCGGTTGAGCTGGCTGAGGCGGTCGATGACGGTCGTCTCCGTATCGCTCAAGGCCACGATGTTGGCCTCGGCCTCGAAGCCCTGGAGCTGCCGCTCCTTCTGCTCGATCTCGGTCTGCAGCCCCTTGATCTGCTCGGCCAGGAAGGTCGTGGCCTGCTCGGTCGCGGCGTACTTCATGTTGATGTTGAGGTCGATGAAGGCCGCCGAGAGCTCGTTGACGCAGTCCGCCGCGAGCCGTGGGTCCCGGGCCTCGAAAGAGACGTCGACAAGCCGGGTCAGGCGCACCGGTTTGACCGAGAGCCGGTTGAGGAAGGCATCGACGAGCCCCTCGCGGAAGGCGTGGTCGGCCGGGTCGACGGGCTTCTTGCGCTGCTCGGGACGGCCCACGAACTCGGGTTCCCCGAAGAGCTTGAGGCGCTCGACGACCGTGTCGGCCAGGCCCCGGCCGCTGAGCAGCTTGTACTGGGTCTGGTAGAAGTCGTCGCGCAGCGACTCGATCTGCAGGACCTGCTCGAACGACAGGATGTTCGGCTCCTTCTCGATGAGCAGCTGGGCCTTGGCCGTGTAGACGGGCTTCTGGATGAAGGTCCAGAAGGCCCCGAGGGCGAAGACCCCGAGCGCGACTGACAGGACGGTCCCCCTGCGCCGGCGGATCTTCTCCCAGTAGTCGCGGAGGTTGATCTCCCGCGCTTCGGCGACCTCGTAGTCCGCCAGCTGGATCTCGTTCCCGTTCTTCATGTCTCTACCAGAAGCTTTCCGGGACGTAGACGACATCCCCTTCCTGGAGCAGGATGTCCTTCTTGCGGCCCTTGAGGATGTCCTTGAGGTTGACCTTGATCTTCTTCTCCCGCCCGGTCTCGTCCTTGCGGGTGATGGTGACGGCGCTCTCTTTGGCCCCCTCGGCCAGGCCACCGGCGTCGGCGATGGCCTGGAGGAGCGTCACGCCCTCCGACAGCTTGGCCCGGACCGCGCCCGGACGCGTGACCCGGCCCATGACGAAGACGCGGACCTCCTTGTCGACGGGGACGTTGATGACGTCGTTCGGCTCGATGGGCACGTTGAGGGCCTGGTTGCCGTTGACCAGCAGGTCCTTGAGGTCGACGGCGATGGTCTCGGTCTTCCCGTCCCGTCCCTCGCGCAGGATGAAGACGTCGTTGCCGGCCGTTTCGGCGAAGCCGCCGGCCATGGAGACGATCTGGAGCAGGTTCCGGCGGCCGACGAGCTCGTAATTGCCGGCCTTGACGACAGCCCCGATGACGGCCACCTGCTGGTTCTTGTACTCCTTGATGAAGATCGTGACCTGGGGGTTCTTGACGTACTTGGCGCTCAGGAGCTGGGTCAGCTTTTGGACGACGCCCTCCTGGGTCAGGCCCTCGACGACGACGCGGCCGAGGAGCGGCAGGGTCAGGGAGCCGTCCTCCGAGACGCGCACGGTCTGGCTGAGCTGGTCGACCTCGAAGACCTTGAGTTCGAGCAGGTCGCCGGGGCCGACGCGGTAGGCCCGGACGAAGGCGTCCCGGGCCTCCTGGGCCTGGGGCGCGGCCGGAGCGGGGACCGGCGCCGCGGGCTTGGGCTTGACCTGGGGGTCGCCCTGGGCAGACGCGGGCGATGCGGCCGTCACCAGGAGCGCGGCCGTGAGCGCGAACAGGGCAAGCTTCTTCATCGTCCTCTCCAGCCTAGTTCGGGTCCCAATGCAAAGACTAGAACTCGTATGTCAAGTTTACCCCAAAGAACGTCCGCTTGTCATCCTCGCGGTCCAGGTTCGAGTCGCGCGCCCACCAGCTGGCGACAAACCCGAGCGCCGTCTGCTTGTAGATCCGGACGTAGAGCCCCGCCGAATGGATCTCGATGTCGTCCCGCCGCTTGACCTCGAGGCCCGGCTCGACCTCCTGGGCCGTGGGGTAGGCGCTCCGCCCCCGGCTGTAGTCGTAATCGAAGCGCAGGAACCGGAAGACGTAAAGGGACGCGCCGGCGCCCGGGCGGCTCTCCAGGTAGTAGGGGTTCTCGTACCAGAGCGAGAACCGGACGTCGCGAAGGTAGGAGGCGCGCAGGGCGATCGGCCGGGCGATCCGCACCGTGAGCTGGCTATCGCCCACGAGACCGTCGAAATCCGTGCCTTCCGGGTCCCGGACGTCGAAGGCCTTCCAGCCGACCCGGACCTTGCCCCGGACGCGGCGGCCGAACGGCGAGAACTCCACCCCGGCGTAGGCCGCCCCGCTCCGCGAGTCGCGCAGCGCGGCCGTCGCCTCCGTTTCGAAATCGTACACGCCGTACTCGAAGTCGAGGAAGAACCGCCGCTGACTCGAGGCCTGGTAGAAGAACGACAGGTTGGCGTAGCTCTCCCGGCGGTTGAGGCGTTCCCGGACGTCGAAGCCGCCCTCGGTGACGATGCTCTCGTAATCGTATTCGGCCGTCCGCCCGCCGACCGAGACCGAGGTCCGGTGGGCCAGGTTGACGAGCAGCGAGCCGCCGTAGCTGAGCTCCTTGCGCCGCGGCCGGATGTCGATCTCCGTGTTCCAGCGCTCGCGGGCGTCCGAGTACCGCGCTTCGAAGCTGAGGAAGAGGTCTTTGAGGCTGAGCTGGGCCGCGCCGTCGAAGTAATAATTCCAGGTCCTCTCCCGCTCCGTTTTCGAATACCAGACGTACCGGGGCGAACCGGAGGCGGACAGGACGAACTTGCGGTAGATCGGCAGGTAGGCCGTGGCCGCCGGCCCGGCGGTCACGGTGAAGTCCTTGGTCGGCTCGCTCGGGGTGTAATAGATGTTCGAATCGACCCCGGCGTTGGTGACGACGAGCGACGGCTGGACGCGGAAGGGCCCGAAATGCCAGGGGGCCTCGCGCATCCGGCGCTCGAGCTCCAGGCCCTTCCATGTGGCCGCGGGCGCCGCTGGGGGGAAGGCGGCCGCGGCGGCCAGGACGAGGGCCAGGCCGAGAAGCCCGCGCTTCCTCACCCCCGTTCCTCCCGGTGGAAGCCGATGCCCAGGCCGGCCAGGCCCCGCAGGATCGCGGCCGTGTCGCCGCGGCGGGCGGCCTCGACGACGCCGTCGAGGGCCTGCCGGGCGGCGCCGTTGCCCGACTCCGTCGGGGGGGCGATGAAGATCTTCTCGAACTTGGTCGCCCGCGTCCGCTCCTCGTCGATGAGGATCTCCTCGTAGAGCTTCTCCCCGGGCCTCGGGCCGGTGAACTTGATCTCGATCCCGTCCTCGGCGTGGCCGGACAGCTTGATGAGGGCCTTGACCATGTCGACGATGCGGATGGCCTGGCCCATGTCGAGGACGAAGACCTCGCCCCTCTCCCCCAGCGTGCCGGCCTGGATGATGAGGTGGACGGCCTCGGCGATGGACATGAAGTAGCGCCGCATCTCCGGATGGGTCACCGTCACCGGGCCGCCGCGGGCGATCTGCTTCTGGAAGATGGGCACGGCGCTGCCCCGGCTGCCGAGGACGTTGCCGAACCGGACGCACGAGAACCGCGTGCCGCCCGTCCGGGCCGCGCCCTGGACGATGATCTCGCCGATCTTCTTGGTCGCGCCCATGACGTTCGTCGGGTTGACCGCCTTGTCGGTGGAGATGAAGATGAACCGCTCGACGCCCGCTCCGGCCGCCGTCTCGACGACGTTACGGGTGCCCATGACGTTGTTCAATATGGCTTCGGGGACGTTGATCTCCATGAGGGGCACGTGCTTGTGAGCGGCCGCGTGGAAGACGACCTGGGGCCGGTAGGCCTCGAAGATGTGCTTCAACCGCTCGGCGTTCTTGATGTTGGCGATGACGGGGTGGATCGTGACGCCGCCGCCCGCGAAGGACTTGAGGTCGTTGTCGATCTCGAAGATGCTGTTCTCGTCCTTGTCCAGGAGAACGATGTCCGAGGGGCCGATGGCGGTCAACTGGCGGCAGAGCTCCGAGCCGATGGAGCCCCCGGCCCCGGTGACCAGGATGCGCTTGCCCTTGAAGGCCGTAGAGACCTCGGGCAGGTGTTTCTGGAGCTGGAAGAGGCTGCGGCCGAGGAGGTCATCGATGTTGACCTCGCGGACCTTGGTGATCGTGATCCGCTCGTCGAACATCTCGAACAGGCCCGGTACGATCTTGATCTTGAGCCCGGCCTTCTCACAGGTCTCGACCATCCGGCGGATGTCCTTGGACGACGCGTTCGCGATGGTGATGATGGCCTCGTCCACGGCATGCGCCGCGGCGATGGCAGGGATGGCCCCCGTGTCTCCGAGGACGCGCACGCCCTGAATGCTCATGCCGGTCTTGGCCGGGTCGTCATCGACGAACCCGACCACGTCCATCCCGAGATCGGCCCTGTGCTGGAGCTCCTTGACGACGAGATTGCCGGCGTCGCCGGCGCCGATGAGCAGGGCCCTCTTCCGCCGGCCGCCGCCGCGGCCTTGGAGCCCCTCCCGGTCGCCGGCCTCGGCGGTCACCCGGCGCACCATCCGAACGCCGGCCGTGCCCAGCAGGGCCAGGAGGAACTCGACCGCGATGACGCTCAGAGGCACGCGCAGCAGGGCCAACGAATCCGGAGCGAGATATCTCGCGGCGACGAGGACGACCGTCAGCGGGATGATCCCTTTGAGGATGACGAAGGCGTCCCTGATGGAGATATAGCGCCAGACGATGGAATAGACCGAGGCGGCTTTGAACAAAAGCGCCCGGGCCAGGACGATGAAGGCCAGCAGGACCGTCATCTGGGTGGTGTAGGTCTCGCCGGGCAGGCCCTCGAAGCGGATGATGTAGGATGCGATCCAGGCCAAGGCGAAGACGGCCAGGTCGATGACGATTTGGCTGGTCCGTCGGAATATCAGGTCGCGAATTTTTGTCATTTCCGGGTCAAACCCTGTCCACGGTAAGGATTCTAGTAATCCCCCCTCGGGCTGTCAAGGAATACGGCCGGCGCCCACCCTCCCGGACCGGCCACATTTTATTGTAAATCAATAAATTGCGGATGCTCCGCGGTCCGGACTCCGGACCTCGTTCGGTTCAGCGTTCGGCCAGCGTCTCGCCGGCCTTCCCTGGGCGGTTTTCTTTCACCGGCCTCGAAGGAACGGGATTCGCCTGCTCGGTCGATCGAAAATGCGGTTCACCCGGTCCCGGTTCACGGGCTCCGGCGCGCGAGGCGTCTTCCCTCGGGACGAGGTTCTTTCCGTCGAGGAAGACAAAGCGGACCCCTCCCGGCCCCTCGGAAGCCGCGTCCCGGACGGCCCCGCCTATGAACGGGCCGTTCGCGGTCCCTCCGACGGGCAGGAACGATCCCTCGACGTCCGCCGCCTCTTGCCCGATCGTCTCCGGAGTCATCGCGGCGGCCGCGGCGGCGGGGAGCTCGACCGGTCTCATTTTCCCCGCGGCGATGTCGGCCGGCGTCGAACCGAGAAGCTGCCATGCGGCCGAGGCCGAATACTTCACCCATACGCCGCCTTGGGTCGGCCAGATGCCGATGAGATCGTCCGTCCCGTCGCCGTCGATATCCCCGGCGGCGATGAGGGTCGCGGGCGAGGCCATCCGGACCCAGGCGCCCGTCATCGAATTCCGGTAATAGACGCCTTGGCCGTCCCAGGTCCCGAGGAGGTCGTCGCGGCCGTCGCCGTCCATGTCGCCGGCCGCGATATGGACCGCGGTCGAGGAGATCTTGGACCAGGAACCGGACGCCGAATACTTGACCCAGATCCCTCCCTGCGCCGGCCACAGCCCGATGAGATCGTCGGTCCCGTCGCCGTCGAGGTCCCCGGAAGCGACCATGGTCGCCGGCGAAGCCAACCGGACCCAGGCGCCCGTCGCCGAATCCCGGTAGAAGACGCCCTGGTCGTCCCAGGTCCCGAGAAGGTCGTCACAGCCGTCCCCGTTCATGTCGCCGGACCCGATGTAGCGAGCCGTCGAGGACAAGCGGGCCCAGAGGCCGTTGGCGGAATATTTCGCCCAGACGCCGCCCTGGGACGGCCATATCCCGATGAGGTCGTCGACGCCGTCGCCGTCGAGGTCGCCGGTCCTGATCATGGTGGCCGGGGAAGCCATCCGGACCCAGCCAGCCGTGTCGGAGTTCCGGTAATAGACGCCCTGGCCGTCCCAGGAACCGACGAGGTCGTCCTTCCTGATCGTGGCGGCGATGGAGAAGTCCCCGTCCGAATCGTCCGATACGCCGCTCTGCCAGATCAGTATCCGGTAGTCCGTCCCGAGTTCCTCGTTCGCGGCTAAGGTCCAGGCGAACGTCCCGGTCGCGGCATCGGCGGTGCCCAGGGTCCTAAAGTAGACGCCACCCTTATAGAGGTCGATGGTCACGGTCCCGAACACGTCCACCGCCGCCCAGAGGATCGTTTGGCCGGAGCTGGGCGCCCAGGTCTCTCCGCCGTTCGGCGAAGATACCGTGATGGAAGGCGCCAGGAGGCGGGCCGTGAAGTCCTGGCCCGCCTGGTCCGTGGTGAGCCCGGCGTAGGCCCGGGACGCGGGAGTGAAGGCGTATCCGGCGAGTTCCGGTGTTACGGTCCCGGTCCAACCGGCGTCGAGCGTCGCAGCATACCCGCCCGACGCGTTCGTCGCCGTCCCTATCGGGAGGCCGTTCATGATGACGCCGGCCAGGGGCTGACCGCCGGCGGCGATGGTACCGGACATCTGGATATGGACCTGGAGCCAAGCCGTAGCCGAGACCTCGGCGCTGTATTCGCTGTCGAGGGCGTTCTGATTCCCGGCATGGGCATCGGTGTGCGTCTGGACCACGAAATAATACCGAGTCCCGGGGGCGAGTCCCGAGACGAGCAGCGAAGAGACCGTCTTGCTGGTCGTCTGCCCGACGGCGGTGTATGGCCCGCCCGGGGTCTGGGCGCTCAGGACCCGGTAATACCCTGTGGCGCCGGTATAGGCGATAGGGAGCCAGGAGACGAGAACGGCGGCATTGTCCAAGGACGTCGCCGTGACCTGGGACGGGGCCACCGTCTGGGTCGCCACCCAGTCCGGGTCCTTGACGTTCAAGAACGCGATCAGATCCTCGTCCGTCGCATAGAGGGCGTTGTAACCGAAATTGGTCGAGGCCGGGACGAGGGCCGTGAGGTTGGCGAGAGCTGGAGGGATCGGCCCCGACAGCTTGTTCCCGTTGACGGTAAAGATCTGCAGTTGCGTCAGGTTCCCGAGCTCGGAGGGGATCTGTCCCTCGAGCGAATTATCGTACAGGGAAAGGTCGAAGAGCTCGGTCAGCGCTCCCAATTCGGGAGGAATGGTCCCCGTGAGCTGGTTGGAATACAGGTGAAGAGACCGTAAACCGGGAATGCTCCCGAGGACGACAGGAATAGGCCCGCTGAGCTGGTTGAGATGGATGTAAAGGGTTTGCAGGTTGGTGAGATTCCCGAGCTCGACGGGGATCGGGCCGGTCAATTCGTTGGATTGGAGGCGGAGGTCCGTCAACGTGGTCAAAAGCCCGAATTCAGCCGGAATGGGACCCGTCAGGTGATTGAATTGGAGATAGAGCACCTGGATGCTGCTCAATTGGCTCAGCGAGATCGGGATCGTCCCCGTCAGTCCATTATGCCGGAGATCGAGGACAACGAGTTCGCTCAGATCGCCGAGCTCCGCGGGGATCGGGCCGCTGAGCGAATTGTAGCCCGCCGTGAAATTGGTCAGCTGAGACAGGTTCCCGAAGCTGGCCGGGATGGACCCGCTAATTTGATTGTCCTCGCATCGGAAGAACGTCAGGCTCGACATGTTGCCCCATTCCGCGGGGAACGGACCGGTGAGTTGGTTCACCTGCAGGAGGAGGAATTCGAGCGCGGTGAGGTTCCCCAGTTCCGCCGGGAGGTCGCCGGACAGCTGATTCGAATGCAGGTCCAAGGACATCAGGCGAGAGAGGTTTCCGAGCTCGGGAGGGATCGAGCCGTCGAACAGATTAGAATAGGCCGATAGGGATTGAAGGCTGGCCAGGTTGCCTAGGCTCGAGGGGAGCGGGCCGCTGAACTGATTGACATAGAGATTAAGGGATACGAGCTGGGTCAGGCTCCCGATCTCCGCCGGCAAGGATCCTGAGAACTGGTTTTGGTTGAGGGACAGCACGGTCAGGTTGACCAAGTTGCCGATGCCCGCCGGGATGGCGCCTGTGATGGCGTTCGAACGCAGATTGAGCGAGGTCAGGAAGACCAGGTCTCCGAGGGCGGCCGGAAGGCTGCCCGTCAGGTTGTTGACAGGCAGGTTCAAAGCGGTGATATTGCCGCCGCTGGCCGTCACGCCGTACCAAGTCCCCTCGGTTCCCGGCATGGCGAAGCCGTCGGGGTAAAGGGGCGAGTTCTTCCACCCGGTCTTATACGTCCATCCGTCACCGTTGGTGGAGTTGTAGAAAGCGATCAGGGCCTGCCGCTGGGTCGAGGAGATGAGCGTCGCGGCATAATCCTGGCCGGCGAGGTCGGAGGCGACGTCCGTATAGGCCTTCGAACCCGGGTCAAACGTGTAGTACTGAAGGGTCGGTGTGACGGTGCCGGAGAATCCGTAGTCGACCGTGGCGGAATAAGTTCCAGACGCATCCGTGACCGGATTGCCGGGAAGCCCCGCCATCGTGACGCCGGCGAGCGGCGAGCCCCCGACGGTCACCGTACCGGAGACCGTGTAGGTCAGGAGCGTCGCCGTGTAGTCCTGGGCGACCTGGTCGGCCGTGAGGTGCGAATAGGCGAGGGAGGCCGGAGAGAAGGTGTAGCCGGCGAGGACCGGAGCGACCGTGCCGGACCAGTCGACGTCGACCATGCCGCTATAAGCGCCGGAGGCGTCCGTAACCGTACCTTCGGGGAGCCCGGACATGACAACTCCGGCCAAGGGCGCGCCTCCGACGGCCACCGAACCCGAGATCTGGACCAGGGTCTGGAGCCAGGCGATGGCGGTGGCTTCGGCGCTATTCTCGCTCACGACCGTGTTCGGATTGCTTTCGTGGGGGTCGGTCTGGGTTTGGACGACGAAGTAATATCGTGTGCCAGGCGTGAGGCCGGTCACTTGGACCGAAGAAGTCGTCTTGTCCGCCGTCTGACCGGCGAGGGTGTAAGGACCGCCCGGGGTCTCGGAGATCAGGACCTTGTAAAGCCCCGTTTGGCCCGTGTAGGCGATCGGGAGCCAGGAGACGAGGACGACCGCGTTGTCGAGAGAGGTCGCTATCACCTGCTCTGGAGCGATCGTCTGCGTCGCCGCCCAGGTCTCGTCCTTAGCGTTCATAAAAGCCAGGACCTCTTCGTCGGAAGTGTACAGCGCGTTCCACCAGAAACTGCTCGCGCCCGGGGCCAGAGCCGTCAGATCCGTCAGCGCCGGGGGGATCGGGCCGGAGATCATGTTGCCGCTGATATAGAGCTGCACGAGCTGGGTCAGACCGCCGAGCGCGGCCGGCAGTGTCCCGTCCAGATGATTCCTATGGAGAAGGAGGTATTGGAGGTTCGTCAAATCGCCCAGCTCGGGCGGGATGGGTCCGCTCAACTGGTTCATGCCGAGGTCGAGGCGAACGAGCGTGCCCAAGGACCCGAGCTCGGCCGGGATCGCCCCCGTCAGTTGGTTGGAGTCGAGAACGAGGTCCGTCAGGGCCGGGGAGTTTCCCAGCTCCGGGGGGATCGTTCCCGTCAGCTGGTTGCTGGCCATGGACAGGCTCTGCAGGTTGGCCATCGCGCCCAGCGAAGCGGGGATGGACCCGGACAGACGATTCATGTCGAGGTCAATGATCCGCAGCCCGGACATATTCCCCAGTTCGGCGGGGATCGCGCCGTCGATCTGGTTGTTGCGGAGGCGAAGCTCCTCCAGAGCGGAGAGATCGCCGAGAGCGGCGGGGAGCGGGCCAACGATGAAATGGTTGTCGTTGAGGATGAGCCGCCGCAGAGATGTGAGGTTGCCGATCTCGGGCGGGATGGCCCCGTGCAGATAGTCGTCGACGAGCTCGATCCCGGTCACGAGCCCGCTTTCGGGATCCACCGTAAGGCCGAACCAGGAACTTTCGGTTCCCGGCATGGCGAAGCCGTCGGGATAGAGAGGCGCCGACTTCCAGCCCTGCTGGGCGTACCATCCGTCTCCGTTGGTGGAGTTGTAGAAAGCGATCAGGGCCTGGCGCTGGACGGTCGTGATGAGGGAGGCGTCGTAGTCCTGGCCGGTCTGGTCGGACTCGATGCTGATGTAGGTGCGGGAGGTCGGTTCGAAGGTGTAGTACGCATGGTAGGGCGTGATCGTGTAAGCCGAGAGATGCTCGACGGCAACCGAATAGAAGCCGTTGATGTCGGTCAACGGCGAGCCCGGAAGTCCGTTCATCGCGACGCCGGGGATCCCGGCGCCGCCCGCGGTCACCGTGCCGGAGATGGTGTGCATGATCCGGGTGAAGGTGGCCTGGAGCGTCTTGGGGCCGTCCATAGTGAGAGAGAGAGGATTGTCCGTCCCCGTGAAAGCCCCGCTCCAACCGTCGAAAGAGGAGGTCGCCGAGGGGACCGCCGACAAGCTCACGACCGTGCCGTGAGCGAAAGAGCCGACGCAGGTGGCGCCGCAACTGATGCCGCTGGGCGTGCTCAGGACGGTCCCATTTCCGGTGCCGGCCTTGAAGATCGTCAGGGTATAGGTATTGAGCGCGAAGTTGGCGATGACGGAGATATCGGCCGTGACGTTCGTATCGGTCCGCTCGGCCGTCGGGACGCCGTCGGACCAATCGACGAAATGATAGCCCTCGTCCGGGACGGCCGTGACGGTCGTCCCGCTGCCGCCGTGGTCCACGGTCTGGGACACGGCGCCGGTGAGCGATCCGCCTTCTCCGGCGGCGTAGGTCAGGGAGTGGACCTGGAGGGTGGTGAAGGCGACCTGATCGCCGTAAACCGTGGCTAGGGCGCTCGTGGCGTAGGCCCTCACGTAGTAGCTCGTATTGGGGCTCAGACCGGCTAAAGGACTCGCGAAGAATCCGGGCGTGCTTGGATAACCCAGGTTCGTCGAGTTATCCGCGAGGGTCGGAGCGCCCGCCGTGTTCCAGACCAGGCCGTGGGCCGTCGCGCCGGGCGTGCCCAACGCGGTTAGATCGCCGTGCCCCACGGCGGCGAGCGAGGAGATATCGGTCGCCGCCTGCGTGGCGACCGCGGGGGCAACGGCGATGGTGAGGGCGGGCGTCATCGGGGAGGACACGGCGCTGACGTTGCCGGCCGCATCCATCTGGGTGGCCTGGGCCACGTATGCGCCCACACCTAGACCGGCGGCGATCGTGATGGCGCACGATGACTGCCCCTCGCCCACCGTCGCGGTCTCCAGGACCTGAGCTCCACCCCCGATCGGAGTGCAGATCAAGCGGACCGTGGCGAGCGCTTCGACTCCCGTGATCACGAACGTCGGCGTCGTGTCGTCGGTGATATTGTCGGCGCTCGAGGTCCCGGTATCGCTCGCCGCCTCGAGGTCGGGCGCGTTCGGTGCGGCCGGAGGGATCGTGTCGACGACGGTGACGCCGACGGCGTCCGCGTCGGTCAGGATCCCGCCGGAGCCGGTGTTGCCCAGGTCGCTCGTTAGGATCGTCACGGAGTCCACGCCGGAATATCCGGCTTCGCCGCGGTATCTCAAGCCGTCCATGGCCCCGTTAATGTTGACCAGGTTCGCCCGGATGGTCATGGACGCGGTCTCGTTCGCCCCGGCCGTGAACGTCAGGCCCGTCGTCCGGCCCAGGGTCAAGGTCCCGTGTTCCGCGCTCAAAGTGACTTGCACAGTGTTCGACGGCGGGGCCATCTCGTCGACGTCGGCGTCGGACACGGCGAAGGCCGTGCCTGCCGCAGTGCTGAAAACGAGGTCCGCGCCGGAGTCGACCGACTGGGCGACGGGCACGATATTCACCGGAGCGTCGTTGACCGCCCTGACCGTCACGTCGACCGTGATCGTGTCCGTGCCGCCGTTGCCGTCATCGACCTGGACGACGAAGCTCTCCGCCCCTCCGAAGGCCGAGTTGTAGTCGAGGGCGGGCGTGTAGCTGATGACCTTGCTCGTCCCCGTCCCGGCCGTTGTAGCCGTGCCGTGGGAGGCCGGAACGGCGATGCTCCAGGTCAGCGTGTCCCCGTCGGCGTCCGAGGCGTTGAGTGTCAGCTCGAAAGCCGTCGGACTGTTGTCCTCGTCGATGGTCAGCGCGACCGGTCCGTCCCCTTCCGCGATGACGGGAGCTTCGTTGATGATGACGACCGTCTCGAATTGGCTGGATTGCGACCAGTTGCCCGCCGCGTCGCGCTCCTGCACGAACAGCCAATGGGAACCTTCGGCCAGCTCCGTCTCCGGGGTGAAGGACAGGTCGGTCGTCTCCGTGGCTCCGACGGTCAGGTTCGAGCTGTCGAGCTTATAGCGGAAGGTGCCGTTCCCCTCTCCGCCCGGGGTCCAGGTCCAGGTCGGCGTGGTGTCGGTCGTGGAAGCCGGGCCGCTCACGGTCGGGGGATACGGATAGATCGCGTCAATGGCGATGTCCTTGTTCGCCCCGAGCGATCCGGCGGCGCCGGGAACGGGTAGGATTAGGACGGCGTTGTTCCCGGCTCCGTCCCGGATGGTCCCGAGATTCAGGGAGAGCGCTCCCGTGCCGGCGTAGTCGAGGTCCGAGGTCATTTCCGGATACGAAGGCGTATACAGGAAGCTGAGGACCGAGCTCCCGGAGCCGCCCGCATAGATGGCGATGGCGTCGCTCGGCCCCGTTTCCAGGCTGATGATGGGGATACCGGTGACGACGACCGCCTCGCTGAAGTTGATCTGAATATTGATGCTCCGGCCCTCGCCGTAGAGCCCGTCGGGCGTGTCCGACGTGACGCTCACGACAGAGGGCGCGGTCTCGTCGACGACGGTGATGCCGACGGCGTCCGTATCGGTCAGGATCCCGCCGGAACCGGTGTTGCCGAGGTCGCTCGTCAAGACGGTCAAGGAGTCCGCGCCGGAATACCCGGCGTCGCTCCGGTACCGCAGGCCGTCCATGGCCCCGTTGACGTTGACCATATTGGCCCTGATGGTCATGGACGCGGTCCCGTTCGCCCCGGCCGTGAACGTCAGGCCCGTCGTCCGGCCCAGGGTCAAGGTCCCGTGCTCCGCGCTCAACGTGACTTGCACGGTGTTCGACGGCGGGGCCATCTCGTCGACGTCGGCGTCGGACACTGCGACGGCCGTGCCTGCCGCAGTGCTGAAAACGAGGTCAGCGCCGGAGTCGACCGACTGGGCGACGGGCACGATATTCACCGGAGCGTCGTTGACCGCCCTGACCGTCACGTCGACCGTGATCGTGTCCGTGCCGCCGTTGCCGTCATCGACCTGGACGACGAAGCTCTCCGCCCCTCCGAAGGCCGAGTTGTAGTCGAGGGCGGGGGTGTAGCTGATGACCTTGCTCGTCCCCGTCCCGGCCGTTGTGGCCGTGCCGTGGGAGGCCGGAACAGCGATGCTCCAGGTCAGCGTGTCCCCGTCGGCGTCCGAGGCGTGGAGGGTCAGGGTGAAGGCCGTCGGGCTGTTGTCCTCGTCGATGGTCATCGACAACGGCCCCGCTCCCTCGGTGATGGCGGGAGCCGCGTTGACGGATGGGATCCAGGCCGAAACCGCCTGGGTCGACATCGACGCGGGCAAGCCCTCCCCGTCGTCGGTCGCCACGACCCTGACCCGAAGGAACTTCCCGCCGTCGGCCGGGGTCACCGTGTACGTGGAAGCGATGGCTCCCGCGATGTCGGCGGCGTTCGTGCCCGCGACATCGTCGGCCCGCTGCCATTGGTAGGAGTAGGTCAATGTCCCCGGCTGGATATCCGCGTCGTCGTTCCACGAACCGGCCTGGGCGGTCACCATGTCCCCGGTGTGGACCGTCCCGGCGATCGACGGAAGGACGGTGTTGACGGGCGCATCGTTGCGGGCCTGGACCGTGACGTTGACCGTGACGGAATCGATCCCGTCGACGCCGTCGCTGACGGACACGACGAAGCTGTCCTCCCCGTTATAATTTTCGGAGGGGGTATAAGAGATGATCTTGCTCGTCCCCGTCCCGGCGGCCGAGGCCGTGCCGTGGGAGGCCGGAACGGCGATGCTCCAGGTCAGCGTGTCCCCGTCGGCGTCCGAAGCGTTGAGTGTCAGCTCGAAAGCCGTCGGACTGTTATCCTCGTCGATGGTCACGGAAACCGATTCTCCTTCCGCGATCACCGGGGCCTCGGCGAGCCTGTTGGACGGCCGGACGGCGGCGCCGGACGACGGCGTGAGATATCCGATGGAGAGGAGGGCCACGGCGGCGTAGAGAGCGAGGCGTCGTGCTGGTTTTGTCATGGCGGGGAACGCTTCCTTTTTGGCTAATCGCGCGGGGATATTATCTATTTGATATCAACAACTTGTCAAGGATTTCCCTATCATCGCGAGAGATGAAATGAGCCTCCCCTCCGACGGCGAGGCGTCTCACCGCCGGAGGGGATAAGGACGTTCAATTCTTACGTTTTTCGGTTTTTTTCGGCTTGTCCGGTCCCGGCGTCAAATTCTTTTCCTGCCGGAACTTGAAGCCACGCTCGCCGGGGCCGGGGGCCCAGGCGCGCTTGCCGGCCGTAATCGCCGGGCCCTGACCGCTCCCGCTCTCCTCGCGCGGTAAGAATCCCCTGCCTCCCGGCCCTTCGTCGGCAAGGTCGGTGGGCTCGACCGCGCCTTCCGGTCCCGGCGCCGAGCCGCCGGTCGGCGCGACCAGCTCGGTCGACCCATCGGTCGCCATGACCCCCTGAGCTTGGGCCCGCATGATCCCCGCGGCCAGATCGATCGCCGTCGAGCTCAGCCGAGCCCAGGAGTTGTTGTGCGAGTACTTCACCCAGACGCCGCCCTGGGTCGGCCAGATGCCGAGGAGGTCGGCCTTGCCGTCGGCATCGAGGTCGCCGCAAGTCACCTGGGTCGCGACGGAAGCCATCATGATCCAAGCCCCGCTGGCCGAGTCCCTATAATAGACGCCTTGGCCGTCCCAGGTGGCGATGAGATCGTCGCGGCCGTCGCCGTTGGCGTCCCCGGCCGCGATATCGCGAGCCGTCGACGAAAGCCTGGCCCAGGCTCCCGATGCCGAATACCTCACCCAGACGCCTCCCTGCGTCGGCCAGATCCCTATGAGATCGTCCGTCCCGTCGTCGTCGATATCGCCCGCCGTGATGAGCGTCGCCGGCGAGGCCAGCCGCACCCAGGCGCCATTCAGCGAGTTCCGGTAGTAGACGCCCTGGCCGTCCCAAGTCCCGAGAAGGTCGGTGCGTCCGTCGCCGTTCATGTCGCCGGCGCCGATGTGGACGGCCGTGGAAGACAGCCGCGACCAGGCGCCCGACTGCGAATATCTGACCCAGATCCCGCCCTGCGTCGGCCACAGGCCGAGGAGATCGTCGATGCCGTCCCCGTCGATGTCGCCCGTAGCGATCATCGTCGCCGGCGAAGCCAACCGGACCCAAGCCCCGGTGTCCGAATTCCGGTAATAGACCCCCTGGCCGTCCCAAGTCCCGACGAAGTCCTCCTTAAGGATGAAATCCGACGCCGCATAATCCTGGCCGGCGGCGTCCGCCGCCACAGCCGTATAGGTCCGGGTGGCCGGCGTGAAGGTGTAGCCCGTGAGCGTCGGCGTGACCGTCCCCGACCAGCCGTCTGGTACGACGCCGTTATAGGCCCCGCCAGGGCCCGTCACCGGGTTCCCCGGCAGCCCCGACATGACCACGCCGGGCAGGCCGGCGCTGTTCAGCGTCACCGTGCCCGAGATGGCCCGGGCGACGAAGGCCTCGTAATCCTGGCCGGCGAGCGACTCCGTGACATCCACATAGGTCCTTGTCGCCGGCGTGAAGACATAGCCCGTGAATGCCGGCGCGGCCGTCCCCGACCACTCGTCCGGCGCCACCGTGACGTACTCGCCCCACATGTTCGAAGTCGGCGGGCCGGGAAGGCCATAGACGATGACCCCTTGCATGGGGAGCCCTCCGGACATGATCCGGCCGGAGATGGTGTGGCCGGACCCGGTGTAGACGCCGATCGTGATGGACAGCTCCTTGGTCGTGATCTGCTGGGGAGCGGTCGAATCGGTCAGCCGGACCGTGAAGGCGTAGGTGCCCGCCAGCGTGGGCAGGCCGGTGATCTCCCCGCGGCCGTTCATGGCCAGGCCGTGCGGGAGATCCCCCGAAAAGACGTCGAAGCGATAGAGCATCCGGCCGCCGGAGCCGGCCAGGGTCGCATTGTAGGCTACGCCCAACTGGCCGGCCGGCAGCGCATCGGTCGTGATCGTCAGGGCCGGTCGCGCCGCCAGCACCGCGTCGATATTGGTAGTGGCCTCCCCCGCCGTTACGGTCACGGCGTCGGCCGCGCCGTGGTCGGCCTTGTCGTTATAGTATTCGTTGGCGTAGTTGAGATAGGCGCCGTCCGTGTTGAACCAGATCTTGGTCTGGCAGGTCGGAAGCCGGCCAATGACATAGTACCCGTCGGCGTCCGTGAGCACGCTATTATAAGCCGCGATCCGAGCCATATCCTGGGCGATCACGGTCACCCCGGGGATGCCCGCGCCGAAGCCGTCGGTCACCCGTCCCGAGACCGCGCCGGTCGCCTCGGAGAGGTCCGCGTCGATGCCCGCGACGGTCGCCCCGTCGGCCACCGTGACGGCCCCGGCGGACGTGAAGTCGGCCTGGTCGTTCCACCATTCGACCGCCAGATCGCCCGTGCCCGGCCGGAACCGGACCCTGTAGGTGTCGGCCGGGACATTGCGGATGGCGTAGCTGCCGTCCATCCCGGTCGTGATGGAAAGGAAGAAGTCGCTGTCCGCGTCGATGGCGTGGACCGGCAGGCCCGCGAGAGCGTTGCCGCCGCTCGTGACGCGGCCCGTGATCGTCCCCCCGTTGGCGAGGACGGCGTCGATGCCGGCCGTCACCTGGTCGGCGATCACGGCGACCAGGCCGGCATCGGCGATCAGGCGCTGGTCGGGGTAATATTCGGAAGCGTAGTTCCCCGCGATCACATTCGCCGCGTTGAACTGGAGCTTGAACGAGCCCGAAGGCAGCCGGCCCACAGAGTAGTTGCCGGCCGCGTCCGTGGCCGACGCCTGCAGAGCTATCCCGGCCGGATCATAGGCCGTGACCTGGACGCCCTCGATCGGGTCGCCGCTGCCGTTCGTCACCCTGCCGGAGATCGACCCGGGCACGCCGAGCGAGGCGTCGATGTGCTCCGCCGTCCCGCCGGGAGCCACGGCGATAGGCTGGGCCGCCGAGAAGGAGGCGGCGTCCTGATACCACTCCGTCGCCGCGGGCCAGCCGCCGGGGGCGCGCATGCGCACGGCGTAGTTGCCGGCCCTCAGACGATCAAGGACGTAGTTGCCGTCCGCGTCCGTGTAATCATAGGCCATCCGGACCGTGTCGCCGCCGTAGGCGTAGGCCATGGCCTGGGCCAGCGGCTCGCCGAGGGCGTCGGTGATCCGGCCGGTGATGACGCCGCCCTGGGTGAGCTGGCCGTCGATCCCGAACTGGTCCACCCCCGGCTCGAGGTACAGGACCTGGCCGTTGTTGTAGACTTCCGGCAGATAATTGACGTCCGGGATATAGGGGAATTCGTCCTGGTTGTTGGTGATGTTGAACTGGACGGTGTACGGTCCCGGGGTATAGCCGATGCGGTAGTGGCCGGCGTCGTCGGTGTATATGAGCGGACGGCTGAGGTCCCAATTGAAGGGCTCGCCGTAGAGCTCGACGGCCACTCCCGCGATGGGAGCGCCCTCGTCGTCGCGGACCGTGCCCTCGACGTAGCCGAGACCGAAGTCCTCGTTGGTGTCGATCGAGACGGCGTAGACCATCCCGTCGATGCTGAAGTAGGTGGGCCCGATGGTGTACCAACCCTCGGCGACGTCGCAAAGATAAGCCGTCTCGTCGGCCCCGCCGCTCAGGTTGAGGCTCAGAGCGAGAGGCCTGTCATCGAGGATATAGAAATCGAGGTCCCGGCGGTCCGTCGTGTTGGGGTAGGCCGTCCCCCAGATCCGGACTCGGAGGTCCTTGCCCGCCTCTCTGGCCGGGACGTAGAACTTGAACCATTCCTCGTCGTGGGCGATGAGGCCGGTTGTCGTGCCGAGCGGCAGGACGGCCGCGGTCTCAAGGCTGTCGTTGTCCTCGAAGCCGTCGTCCGCGCCGCCGGCGTAGGTCGCGGCGAAGTCCTGGGCCGTCGCGTCGGCGGCGATCGCCTCATAGGCCCGGCTCGCGGGCGAGAACGTGTACCCGCCCAGGACGGGCGTGACGGTCCCCGACCAGCCGGCCGGCACCGTCGCGGCGTAGGCGCCCGCGGCGTCCGTCCAGGGCTCGCCGGGGAGGCCCGTCATGGTCACGCCGGAAAGACCGGCGCCGTCGAGGGTCACCGTGCCCGAGATGAGATTGCCCGGCACGGCCGTGTAATCCTGGCCCGAGTGGTCGGCCGAGACGTTCTCGTAGGTCATCGTTGCCGGCGTGAAGGCGTAGCCGGGCTGCCCCGGCGACACCGTCCCCGTCCAGCCGGAAGGAACGACGGCGACGTAGCCGCCGGAGGCGTTCGTGACTGGCTCGCCGGACAGGCCGCTCATCGTGACCTCGGGCAAGGGCGAGCCGTCCGCCGTGACCGTTCCCGAGATGGTATAGCCGACGCCGGTGTACTCTCCGATCGTGATCGAGAGGCCGGAAGTCACGGTATGCTGCGGGTAACCCGAATCCATTACGCTGATCATGAAATCGAACGTGCCCTGCGACGTCGGCGTGCCGGTGATCTCGCCTCTAGAATTCACCGTCAGCCCGGGCGGCAGAGCGCCGCCGGCGAGCGTCCAGTAATAGAACCTGAATCCGCCCGAGGCCTCGAGCGACTGCTCATAGGCCGCTCCCAGTTCTCCGGGCGGAAGCGTCGAGGTGACCATGGTCAGGGATGGCCGGACGCTCAGGGCCGCGTCGACGTCGGGGAAGTCCGTGGATTGAACGATCGGGACGGCGTCGGCCGTGCCGTAGTCCGGCTTGTCGTTGTAATACTCCTCGCCGAAGGTCGTGTACCCCGTGCGGAAACGGACCTTGGCCGATCCCGTCGGGATGTTCGGGATCAAATAGTAGCCGTCGGCGTCGGTGACGTCCCGGCTCGTGGCCTGCGGCCCGAACGAACCGTCTTCGGTCTGGACCAGGACGTCCGCCATCCCTCCTCCGTATAGGTTCGTGACCCGGCCGGAGATGCTTCCGCCGTCGTCCACGAGCGTCCCGTTGATGCCCGTCGCGGTCTCCCCCGCGATCACCGGGATGAGAGCGGCGGAAGCGCCGTCGGCGGCGTCAGGGTACCACTTGGGCGGGTAGTTGGTGATCGTTCCGTAGGTATAGGCGAAACGGACCCTGTAGTCGCCCGGCGGGAGGTTCCGTATCGTATAGTTCCCCTGATAATCGATCGTCGCCGCGAAGAAGTCGCCGGCCTGGTCGCGGAAGGCCCCGACCGAGCCGTTCATGAGGCCGTGGCCGTCCGGGCCATCTAACCGCCCCGATATCGCTCCCGCGTCGGAAACGACGACGTCGATGCCCGAGGTCGTCTGTCCGTCGGCGACAAGGACGGGTTCGCCCGAACCGTATCCCCGGGACACATAGTTGCCGGCGACGCAGGTCGACACATTGAAAACGAGACTGTAGGACCCCTCCCTGAGGCTGCCGAGGATATAGGTCCCGTCGCTCAGGGTGGTCGTCGCTTGCATGGCCATGCCCGCGGCGTCGGGAGCCACGACCTGGACGCCCGGGACCGGGTCCCCGGTCCCGTTCGTCACGCGGCCGGTGATCTGTCCCCCCATCTCGAACTCGGCGTCGATCCCGGCCGTGGTCGCTTCGGCGACGGCGACGACGGGCAGGCTCGCGGCGAGGGTGGTCCGATCATCGTAGAATTCCCGGGCCAGCGGGCTTCCGGTCGGAGGCCGGAACTGCAGCGCGAAGACCGCCGGTCTCAGGCGCCGGAGCGTATAGTTGCCGGCGGCGTCGGTGTAAGCCGAAGAGGCCTGAATGCCGCCGTCGAGATAGGCGTTGACGCGGGCTTGCTCGAGCGGGTTCCCATCCCCGTCCGTGACCCGGCCGCTGATGGCCCCGGCCCATTCGAGCGAGACATCGGCACCTGTGACCGGGACATCGGGGCTGACGACGACGGTGGCGTCATGATTGAAGGTGCCGGACAGGATATTCCGCACCGGCAGCCAGGTATCCGGGTAGCCGTCGTTCGGATTCTGGGAGTAGTCCTGAACATTGACCTTTATCTTATAGTTCCCCGAGAAAGCGGCGAGCTTGTAATTGCCGTCGGCATCTGTGACGGCCAACGGATGGCTGTCGTTCCAGTCGAACGGGATCTTATAAAGCTCGACCGTGACCCCATCGACCGGCTGCTCGCCGTCGACAACGACCTGGCCGGAAATGGTGCCGACGGGAAGCTCGTCGCTCGCCGTGACGTAGATCGAATAGACCATGCCCGGGTTTTGCATGTAGGTATGGGCGATGGTATACCAACCCGGCTGGATGTCGGGTAGGAAGACCACTTCGTCGACGGCTCCGCTGATCGCGTGGCTGAGCAGCTTGCCGGTCGCGTCCATGAGCCCGAAATCGAGGTCTTTGTTATTGAGCGTGTCCGGGACGGCCACGCCGTTCGGGAACGACGTGGCGAAGATGCGGATGCCGAGGACCTTGCCGGCGTCCTCGGCCGGGACGTAGAATTTGAACCAGTCCTCGTCGAGGAGAACGAGGTCCGGGATGACCATTCCCATAGAGATCTCGGCCGCCGCGGCGAAGCTGTCGTTGTCCTCGTAGAGGTCGTCCTGGCCGCCGACGAACGTGGCCGTGTAGTCCTGCCCCGTGGTATCCGCCAAGAGCTGGGCATAGTTCATGTAGGGGGGGGAGAAGGTGAATCCGGAGAGCTCCGGGATCACGGTGCCGCCCCAGCCGATGGGCAGCATGACCGAGTACATGCCCTGGTCGTCGGTCCGGAGCTCGGTCGGCAGGCCCGTGATCCTCACGCCGCTCAATGGCGCGCCGCCCACAGTGATGGTCCCCGAAAGCCGGTAGCCCGGAGACCCCGAATAATCCTGGCCGGACAGGTTCTCCGTCACCGCCGTATAGTTCCGGAATGGGGGATCGAAAGCGTACCCCGCGAGCACGGGCGTGACGGTGTCCCAGAATCCTGCCTCGACCACGGCGACATAGGTGCCGGTGCTCGAGGTCACGGGAGCGCCCGGAAGCTCGTCGAGGAGAACGCCCGCGAGCGGTGAACCGCCCTCGGTCACCGTGCCGGAGATCGTATAACCCTCGCCCGTGTATGCGCCGACGGTGATTGACAAGAACCGGATCTCGGAGGTCGGCGCCGGCCAGGTCGAATCGGTCAACTGGACGGTGAAATCGTAGGTTCCCGGGGTGGTCGGCGTGCCCGCGATGAGCCCGTTGGAGCCCATGGACAGCCCGTCGGGGAGGAGGCCCGAAATAATCTCCCAACGGTAGAAAGGCCGGCCGCCGACGGCCGCGAGCTGCTGGCTGTAGGCGAGGGCGACCTCTCCGGAGGGCAGGGAGGCCGTCCCGACGCCCAGAGCCGTCCGGTAAGCCAGCGCGGCATCGCTCAGCGTCGTCGTCTCCCCTTCGGTCACGGTCACCGAGTTGGCCGTGGCGAAATCGACCCTGTTGTTGTAGTACTCGGACACGTAATTGAGCCAGTTCGCGTCGGCGTTGAAGAAGACCTTGGCCGATCCGGGCGGGATCTGGCGGACGGTATAGTAGCCGTCGGCGTTCGACGGGAACGACGAATAGCCCTGCTGGCGCGTGGCGTCCTGGACGATAACGGCGACGCCGGCGACGGGGAACCCGTCGGCGTCCACGACACGGCCGGTGATCGAACCGCCTCCGCTGGCCAGGGTGATGTCGACGCCCGTCGTCGTGGCCCCCGCCGTGACCGTCACGGTGCCGGCGGCGGCGTAGGACGCGGCGTCCGGATGCCAATGGGGGATGCGGTCGCCCTGCTGGTTCGGCCTGGCCATGACCTTGTAAGTGCCGGGCAGGAGGTAGTTGAGGGTATAAGGGCATGGGCCGGTCAAAGGCAGCGCCGGCGATACCCCCCGGGAGAACGTGGCGGCGGCCGTATCGAAGGCGATCACCGTCAGACTCCCCCGGGTGTCGAGGACTTGGCCGCTGATGCTCCCGGCGAACGGAAGGGTGATGTCGATGCCTTCGGTGATCTCCCCGGCTTGCACCGTGACCAGGGCGGCATCGGACAGAAGACGGGTCCCCGGATAGTACATCGGGACGAGGTGGGGGATGGCCAGGGAAGTCGTGTTGAAGTACACCTTCCAGGAACCGGTGGGCACACGGGTGATGGCATAGAATCCGGACGAGTCAGTTCGTGTCGACCATAGGGTCAACCCCATGGGATCGGCGATGGCCACGACCATGTTGTTGACGGGATTGCCTCCGCCGTCGGTCACATGGCCCTGGATCGTCCCCCAGGCCCTCTCTTCGAGACGGGCGTCGACGCCCGGCGTCGTGACGCCGGCCTCGACGCCGACGGGATCGGCGGCGGCGAAGCCGGCCCGATCGTCGTACCATTCGTTGATGAGGGCGCCGCCGCCGGGATTCCGCTGGCGGACGGCGAAATTGCCGGCCCGGAGCCGGTCGATCGTGTAAAAGCCCGCCGCGTCGGTGGCATCGGTGCCGGGGGAGGTGAAGTCGTTGGCGTAAACGGTCGCGGAGGCGTTGGTCATAGGGGCCCCCGATCCGTCGGTGATGGTCCCGCTGACCACGCCGCCGGGAATGAGCGTCGTGTCGATGTCCGCAACCGTCACCCCGGGAGAGAGGCTGACGATCTCGCCCCAGTTGTACATCTCGCCGAGGTAGTTCGCGTCGGGTGTCCAGTCGAGCCCGTCGTTGCCGAAGTCCGAGATATTGAAGCGGACTGTATAATCGCCGGGCAGCCAGGCGATCCGGTAGAAGCCGGTCTCGTCCGTGAACGTCAGGGGGCGGCTGACGTTAAAATCGAAGATCAGGCTGTAGAGCTCGACGGTCGCCCCTTCGACGGGCGCCCCGAAATCGTCCAGCACGTACCCGGTGACATAGCCGAGCCCATAGGCGTCGCTCAGCTCGACCGAGATCGAGTAGACGGTCCCAATGAGCCCGATGTAGTCCTGTCCGACGTAGTAGGTACCCTCGACCGCGTCGGCGATGTAGGCGGTCTCGTCGGGCGCTCCGCTTAGGCTCACGCTCACGAGCCGGCCGGAGGGATCGAGGATATAGAAATCGAGGTCGCGGCGCGTTGTCGTGTCGGGGAAGCCGGTGCCCCAGACCCGGACCTTGAGATCCTTGCCCGCGTCGGCGGCCGGGACGGTGAATTTGAACCAGTCGGGGTCGCGGAGGATAATATCGTGGGTGGTGCCGATGGGCAGCTCATAAGCCACGTCGCGGGAATCGTTCTCCTCGTAGGCGTCGTCCACTCCTCCGACGTAGGCCGTCGTGTAGTTCTCGCCCGGGGTGTCCACGGCCACGTCGATGTAGGTCCGGCTGGCGGGGGTGAAAGCGAACCCAGGTTGGGCGGGCGTGATCGTCCCCGACCACGGGGCCGGGACGGCGGCGGCGTAGGCGCCGGCCGCGTCGGTCCGGACCTCGCCCGGGAAGCCCGACATGAGCACGTCGGCCTGGGGCAGGCCGTTGAAGGTCACCTGGCCGGAGATCGTGATATCGGCCAGGGGCACGATGGGGCCGTCGAGGGCGAGGGGCAGCCCGTCGTCCGCGAGCTCGGGCGCGAGCCACTCCTTGGCATAGAGGTCCGTGCCCTCCCCTTCCTTGACGTCCCAGACGATGAGGCCGCGTCCGTTCGCGCCGGCGGCGAGGACGGAGGCGGGATTGCCGCCGCCCAGCCGGGCCGCGTCGACGACGATCTCGTCCGAGGCCGAGGACTCGCCCCACCCGAAGGTCCGGGCCGCGATCTCGCGGGCCAGCGGCCGGTCGGCCGGAGCCGACTGATAGGTGATGAGGACGCGGCCGGCGATGCCGGCGGCCGCGGCGAAGGGCCGGGTCTCGCGGACGTCCGCCGTATCGGTGATCTTGCCGGAGGCCCGGATCTCGCCGCCGGAAAGGCTCGCGTAGGCGAGATCGGAATCGCGGCGGCCCTCCGAGCGTTCCCAGACGACGAGGATGGCGCCGGGTACCGACGTGACGGAGGGCAGAGCGTTCCGTGCCCCGTCGGAGGCGACGGCGACGATGTCGCCCAGATCATCGGAGCCGGCGGCCCCGGCCGGGACGGTCCGGCCCTCGATGTCGACGCGGCGGGCGTCGACGGGCTTCTCCCAGGCGACGAACGCGAGGTCGCCCGATCGATCGACGGAGGGGCGGCGCAGGTCGTGATCGGACGAAGCGGCCAGGAGGAACTCCTCCCCGTCCGCTTCGGCGCCGCGCAGGGTTCGGCCCTTGATCGCGGTCAGCCCGGTCGAGCCGTACTCCTCCCAGACGGCCAGGAAGGCGCCGTCGGGGAGGGCGCCGATGTCGGGCCGGTCGACGGGCCGCGACGAGGCGGCCGTGAGCGTCCGGAAGCCGTCGGCCTTCCCTGTCGCGTCGACGAGGCAGGCCTCGACGGACCTACCTGTGGTCCAGACGACGGTCCAGGAGGAGGAACCCGACGCCGCAACCTTCGGGAACCGGTCGTCCTCGGCGGAGGAAGCCAGGGCGATGATGGCGCCCGCCGGGCTGCCGTCGGGATTGAGGAGGCGGGCCCGAATGTCCCGGTCGTCGCCGGAGCCCGAGCGCTCCTGCCAGACGAGCAGGTAGAGGCCGGCCTGCGCGTCATAGGCGACGTCCGGAAGCCCCTTGAGGGCTCCCGTGGAAACGACGGCGCGGGCGTTCCGCTGGAATTGCGCGGCGGCGAAGCCGAGAGCGACGATCAGGAGCGCGGAGAAGACGACGAGTGCCTTGGTCTTGCGGTTCATGCGACAGCCCTCCTCCTCGATTGGCCGGGCGCCTGGCGTCCCGCCGGAGGCAGGGCTCGCCGTCAGACGGCGAACTTCAGGGAACGGAGGCGTGTCTCCGACATGGGCTGACAAGAGCCCGGCATGGCGATAAGTGTGCTCTCGGACCGGACAGAAATCAAGTCCGATTTTCTTGACCCACCCGGGGATAGGATAAACGCTATTTCTTGCGTGGCTTTTCCGCCTTCTCGGACGCGATCTTCTCTCCCGGGAAAAGATGGGGTTGATCGACGGCGACGAAGCCGGCTTCGCCCGGGCCCGGCGCCCGCGGAACGGTCGTCCCGTTCATCCGTTTCTCCCCGGGGACCAGGTTCTTCTCTTCGAGATAAACGAACCGCGCTCCGCCGGGACCGCGGTCGGACTCGTCGCGGAACTCCCGGACCGCTTCGGGCCCGGGTTCGTCGCCGCCCACGGGCAGGGTCAAGGCCAAGGGTTCGGCTTCGGCCGCGGCCGGCGCGCCGACCGGCGCGGGCCTCATCTTGCCCGAAGAGATGTCCCTGGCCGTGGAGGCGAGCAGGGCCCAGGCGTTGTTGTGCGAGTACTTGACCCAAACGCCGCCCTGGGTCGGCCATATGCCGATGAGGTCGCCGGTGGCGTCGCCGTCGAGATCGCCGGTAGTGATCAACGTGGCCGGTGATGCCAATCTGACCCAAGCTCCTGTGATCGAATCCCGGTAATAGACGCCTTGCCCGTCCCAAGTGCCCAAGAGGTCGTCCCGTCCGTCCCCGTTCATATCCCCGGCCGCGATATGGACCGCGGTCGAGGAGATGCGGGCCCAGAGGCCGGTCTGGGAATACTTGACCCAGATACCGCCCTGGGTGGGCCAAAGCCCGATAAGATCATCGATCCCGTCGCCGTCGAGGTCGCCGCAGGCGATCATGGTCGCTTCGGAAGCCAAGCGCACCCAGGCTCCGGTGATGGAGTTCCGGTAGTAGACGCCTTGGCCATCCCATGTGCCGAGGAGGTCGTCGCGGCCGTCCCCGTTCATATCTCCGGCGGATATGTATCTCGCCGTGGAAGAGAGGCGGGCCCAAGTGCTATTGTGGGAGTAAAGGACCCAGATCCCGCCTTGGGTCGGCCAGAGCCCGGCCAGATCGTCGATGCCGTCCCCGTCGAAATCCCCGGCCGTGATCATGGTGGCGGGAGACGCCATGCGCACCCAGGCGCCGGTGTCGGAATTTTTGTAGTAGACGCCCTGCCCATCCCATGTCGCGAGCAGATCGTCCTTGCGGACGGCCGCGGCAGTGATGGTGAAGTCGGCGTTCGATCCATCCGACACGCTCCCTTGCCAGACGAGGACGCGGTAATCCGTCCCCGGCGTTTCGCCCGAGGCGATGGGCCAGGAGAAGGTCATGGCCGCGACGTCAGCCGTTCCCAGGGTCTTTTGGTAGACCGCGGCTTTGTAGAGGTCGACCGTCACACTGCCGGTCAGGCCGGTGGCCGTCCAGGTGACATCGTGGGTGGTCCCGGCCTGCCAGCTCTCACCGCCGTTGGGCGCCGTCACCGTGATGGTGGCGGTGACGAGGGCGGCCGCATAATCCTGAGACAGCTGGTCCGCGGTCAGGTTCGTATAGGAGCGCGAGGCGGGTTCGAAGGTATAGCCCTGGAGCGACGGCGTCACCGTCCCGCTCCACCCGGCGGCCACGGACGTATCGTAGACGCCCGAAGAGTTGGTCACCGGCCCGCCCGGGAGCCCCGACATCAGGACGTTCGCGAGCGGCGAGCCGCCGGCCAGGACCGTGCCCGCGATCCGGACGTTGACCTGGGTCCAGGCCGTGGCCGAGACCTCGGCGCTGTAGGCGCTGTCCAAGGCGTTGGCGTTGGCGGAGTGGACGTCGGTATGGGTCTGGACCACGAAGTAATAGGTCTGGGTCGGCGTGAGCCCGCTGACCGAAAGTGACGACGCGGATTTATTGAGAGTCTGCCCGGCCGGCGTATAAGGTCCGCCCGCCGCCGTCGCGGAATAGACGGCATAATATCCCGTATCGCCGGTATAAGGGATCGGAAGCCAGGACACGAGGATGGCGGCGTTGTCGAGCGAGGTCGCCGTCACCTGTGAAGGCGCGACGGTCTGGGTCGCCGCCCAATCCGCGTCCTTGCCGTTCAGGAAAGTGACGAGGGCTTCATCCGACGCATAGAGGGCGTTGTAACCGATGTCCGTGCCTTCGGGGAGCAGGGCGGCCATGTTCGCCAACGCGGCGGGAATAGGGCCCTCGAGCGCGTTCCCGTGGAGATGGAGATACTGGAGGTTGACCAGATCGCCCAAAGAGGCCGGGAGAGTCCCGGTCAGGCGGTTCTTGCAGAGCCAAAGGTCGGCCAGGCCGGTCAGGGCGCCCAATTCCGCCGGGATGGCTCCGCTCAACTGGTTCTCATCGAGCCGCAGGTAGACGAGACCGGTCAGGGCGCCCAGGCCGGCCGGGATCGAGCCGGTCAGCTGGTTCGTGTTGAGATAGAGCTGGAAGAGCTCGGAGAGGCTTCCGAGCTCGGCCGGGATGGTCCCCGTCAGCTGGTTGTTGTGAAGGTCGAGCACCTGGAGAAGGCCGAGGCCGCCGAGGGCGGGAGGGATCGTTCCCGTGAACTCGTTGTACTGTAGCGCGAGCACCTCGATCGCCGGAAGATCGCCCAGCTGCGCCGGTAAAGGTCCGTCGAGGAGGTTGTGGTGAAGGCTCAGGACGATCAGGCTGTCCAGGCCCCCGATCTCCGCGGGGATCGGCCCGTCGAGCCGATTGTATTCCAGATAGAGGAGTTGGAGGGCCGTCAGGCCCCCGAAGCTGGCCGGGATGGAGCCCGAGAGCTGGTTATTGTTCAGATAGAGCTCCTGGAGATTCGCCAAGGCGCCCAGCTCCGACGGGATCGACCCGCTCAAGCTGTTGTTATGGAGGCGGAGGCTCTGAAGGTTCGTCAATCCGCCGAGGCTGGCAGGGATCGTGCCGGTCAAGAGATTGGCATGGAAGTTGAGCGTTGTAAGCGCGGTCAGCCCCCCCAGCTCCGAGGGGAGGGATCCCTCGAACTGATTGTTACGCATATTGAGGATCTGCAGATTAACGAGGTTCCCGAGGCCCGCCGGGATCGTCCCTCCGAGCTGATTGCTGTAGGCGTCAAGCTCGGTCAGGTTCGTCAGGCCGCCCAATTCCGTCGGCAGCGATCCCGTGAACTGATTGATATACAGATGAAGGAGCGTCAGGTTCGTCAAATTCCCCAGGCTCGAGGGCAGAGACCCGCTGAGCACGTTCGTATGGAGGTTGAGCGATACGAGGTCCGGGAAGTTCCCGACCTCCGCGGGCAGCGCGCCGACCAGGTTGTTGGTCGAGAGGTTGATGCCTATGACCGTCGTGCTGCCGAGGTCCGTCGTCACCCCGAACCAGCCGTTCTCCGTCCCGGGCATGGCGAAGCCGTCCGTATCGAGAGGCGGCGTCTTCCATCCGGTGTTGTTCGTCCAAGCATCGCCCCCCGTCGCGTTGTAGAGCGCGATGAGAGCCTGGCGTTGGCCGGCAGGGATGGCGGCATTGGCCGCGGCGGCTAACGCGCCCACGGCAACGAGGAGAGATGCGAAATTCTTTATCTTCATGGTTCCCTCTGTGGAGAAATCCCCCGAAGAACGCTATCCAAACCCGATCTTAAAAAAAGAATGGTACACCTAATAAATCCGCTCTTCAAATACCGCGTCCCTTTCCTTGAAACCGCACTAATTATCCCTTTTTTATCAACGACTTGTCAAGGATGGTTTCCGGGTCACCTTCGGAGGCGACTCGCTCTCGCCTCCCGGGACTAATCGCTTCTGGTCCCTCCAGCTGAAACCTCTCTCTCCGGGACCGGGCTTAGCGCCCCGCCGTCCCTCCCGGACCGCCGCCGGGACTTGCCGGCCCTCGATACGGGGCGCGAATCTCTCTCCCTCCGGGCCCTGGTCCGACAGGTCCTGTTTCTCGATGGCTCCGTCCGGTCCAACGGCCGCTCCCCCGCGAGGGATCCTCAGCTCCCTTTCCGCCGCGGAGCCAGCGGGGCTTCCGGCCGCTCTCATCACCCCGGCACAGATGTCGGACGCGGTCGATGAGAGCCTGGCCCAAGCGCCGCTGGACGAGAACTTCACCCACACGCCTCCCTGGGCCGGCCAGATGCCGATGAGGTCCGCCTTCGCGTCCGGCTCCAAGTCGCCCGCGGTGACCTGGCTCGCTTCCGAAGCCAGCCTCACCCAGCTCCCGTCCGCCGAGTCCCGATAGAACACGCCCTGGCCGTCCCATGTCGCTACGAGGTCGTCCCGCCCGTCGCCGTCCATATCGGCCGCCGCGATATCGCGGGCGGTCGAGGACAGCCGGGCCCAGGTCCCCGATCCCGAGTATTTGACCCACACTCCGCCTTGCGTCGGCCAGATGCCGATGAGATCGTCGGCGCCGTCGTCGTCGATATCGCCCGCCGTGACCATCGTCGCCGGAGAAGCCAACCGGACCCACTCCCCGGAGATCGAGTTCCGGTAATACACACCCTGCCCGTCCCATGTCCCCACCAGGTCGTCACGGCCGTCCCCGTTCATGTCCCCGGCCGCGATATGGACGGCGGTCGACGACAACCGGGCCCAAAGTCCGCTCCCGGAATATTTGACCCAGATCCCTCCCTGCGCGGGCCACAGGCCTAGGAGATCGTCGATCCCGTCCCCGTCGAGGTCGCCGCAGGCGATCATCGTCGCCGGGGAAGCCAGCTTGACCCAGCCTCCGGTCCCGGAGTTGCGGTAATAGACGCCCTGCCCGTCCCAGGTGCCAACGAGATCCAGCACCGGCGGGGCGGCGATGGCGAACAAGCCGTCGCTCGTGTCCGCGACCGAGGCGTTGGACGCGTCGGAAACGCGGATGAGGCAGGTCTCCGACGCCCCGGCCGGGACCGTCCACGAAAAGCTCCCCGTGTTCGGCGTCGAAGCCGCTACGGGCGACCAGCTCGTGCCCCCCACCGTCGAATATTCGATGGCCACGTTCTCGATCGTCCCCGTCCAGGTCCAGGTGATCGCCCGGGAGGTCCCGGAGATCCAGCGCTCGCCGCCGTTGGGAGCGGTTACGGTCACGGACGCCGTGGGCGGAACGATGGAGAAGCTCGCGTCCGAGATGTCGTAAGGCACCCAAAAAGCGCCCTCGGCGACGGCGACGAAGCACGACGAGCTCGCGGCGGCGGGGACCGTGACGGTCTCCGTCCCGTCGTTCGGCGTATCGTTGGCGAGGACCGACCAGTTAGCGCCCCAGTCCGTCGTCAGGAGGATGTCTACCGCGCCGACGCTCCCGGTGCTCATCCAGGTCACGGTCGCCGGCGCGCCCGATACCCAAGTCTCGCCGCCGTTCGGCAAGGTCACCGTGAACGTATTGATGGAGACGTCGAACGAGATCGTGTCGCCGTAAGCGCCCACGTTCGAGATCGAGAGCCCCCCCGGTGAGCCGTCCGTCAGGAAGCTCCCGGGATCCGTGCCGTCGTTGATGGCGGTGCGCGCCTGTTGGCCCGAGAAGGGCGCGTACCAGGGCATCCCCTCCTCGGTCGGGGTCCCGCCCGGCCGGTAGATATAGACCTCGTCGGGCGGACCGTTGGCGTTCCCGGTATAGGCCGTGTTGATGCGGTACACCAGCAGCCCCTCGTTGTACAGGCTGCTTTCGAACGTCCCTCCGTCGGTCGCCTTGCGGTACTCGACGACGAAGTACTCGGTCGACGAGACAGGAGATGCGATCTTGAAGCAGTTGTTCGTGGCGCTTGTCAGGGGGTGGACGGAGTAGGTCCCCGACGACGTGATCTCCGGGATGGACGCGATCCAATGACCGTACTTCCACTTCATATAGGCGCTCATGTGCTGGGGCGGATCGAGGTTCCATTCCATCAGGTCCCAGGCCCAGACCGGCGACAAATACTGGTAGTCCGCGTTGTAATGGTAAAGGTCGGGCGCTCCCAGCGAGTGGAACATCTCGTGGCAGAGAACGCTGACGTTGAGCGACGTCTCCAATTGGAAGTTGTACGTCCAGACGAGCTTGCCGTTGATGTAGGCATAGGGCGTCGTGTAGAGCGCCCACTTATGCGGCCAGAGCAACGTGGACCAGGCCGTGGGCTCGCCCTTGACAATGAAACAGATGTTATCGACCTGCCCGTCGGCGTCCCCGTCGATGTTCAGGCCCGCGGGCACCTCGGCGGCGATCGTATTGACTGCGTTCCTCAGCAGGGCGTGCTCACGGACCCGTCTCACGTCCTCGTTGGCGTAGCCATCGGGATTGGTCGTGGCGTCGTAGGGCATGTAGTAGGCCCTCGGATAGACATCCTGATAGGAAAAAACGCCCGGGGTCGTGCCGGGATAGAAGGTCGATCCGACCGAGAGCTGGCTGTAGGAGACCTCGGCGAAATAGCTCTTCATGGAGCTCGCGCCGGTCTCGACGGAGTTGAAGAAGTCGCCGACGCCGTCGACGAAGGCCTCGGCGAATTCTTCCTGGTCCGCGAACCGGATGTAGACGACCAGATTGTTGATGGTCCCCGTTTGAGGCGCGTTGACGATGGGCGCTTCTTCTGCCGCGGCGATCCGCGCCGACCTCAGCTGCGGGCCGTCGAGAAGCCCCCTGGTGATCCCGCCCGACTCCAGCGTCCCGGCGTCCGTGCGGCCCGCGATGAACGCCGTGGGCGCCAGCTTCCCGTCGACCCTACGGGCGTAGACGAGATAGCCCGTGGCCCCGTCCCGGACGATGGTGAAGCCGTCCCTGTCGTGGAGCCAGCTGTAGAACTCGTCCCCGCTCGCGAGGCAGGTCAGAACAGTCCCGTCGGGTTGCTTGACATGGACCGTGACGCCCCGCAGGAACGCGCCTTCGAGGACCGTCGTGAACAGGAAAAGAACGGCCAGTCCGACGCAAAACCCCGCCCAGATCTTCTTGGTCATCGAGACACCCCTCTTAGGCCCGGATTCCGGCCACATTCCCATCTGGGAAGAAGGTATCAGAACGCGGGACCGTACGTCAAGGCGGACTCGGACCCGTTCCGACCGACCGGCGGATTACTTCTTCAGCCCGGGCCGGGCTTCCCCCTCCCGCCCGCCTCGGCGCACGACCCGCTCCCCCGGCACGAGATCCGGTTGCTCGGCAGCATTGAATCCGGGGTCGCCCGGACCGGGGGCCCTCATGAGCTCCGTCCCCCGCCCCTCCGACGGCACCGGGTCCTTGGCTTCGAGGTACACGAACCGCCGGCCACCCGGTCCGTCGTCGGCGAGATCGCGCCGCATCGCGGCGTTGTCCGGGCCATCGTGGCGGCCGCCCATTGGCAACGGCAGTTCGTCCGATGCTCCTTCCGCCGCGCGCGGCGCCGGAAGCGGCGCGCTCGCCCGCATCACTCCGGCCGAGATGTCCTGCGCCGTCGAGCTCAGCCGGGACCACGCGCCGCTCTCCGAATACTTCACCCACACGCCGCCTTGGGCCGGCCAGATCCCGATGAGGTCGCCGACGGCGTCGCCGTCGATGTCCCCGGCCGTGATCAGCGTCGCCGGGGAGGCCATCCGCACCCACGCCCCCCCGATGGAATTCCGGTAGTACACGCCCTGGCCGTCCCAAGTCCCGACGAGATCGACACGGCCGTCGCCGTCCATGTCTCCCGCCGCGATGTGGACCGCCGTCGACGACAGCCGCGCCCACAGCCCCGATTGCGAGTACTTGACCCAGATACCGCCCTGGGCCGGCCACAGCCCGAGGAGATCGTCGGCGCCGTCGCCGTCGATGTCCCCGGCGGCGACCATGGTCGCCTCGGAGGCCATCCGGACCCAGGCGCCGGTCATGGAGTCCCGGTAGAAGACGCCCTGGCCGTCCCAAGTCCCGACCAGGTCCACCCGTCCGTCGCCGTTCATGTCCCCCGCGGTGATGTACCGTGCCGTCGAGGACAGCCGCGCCCACGCCCCGCTCTCCGCATACCGGACCCAGATGCCGCCTTGCGACGGCCACAATCCGATGAGGTCGTCGACGCTGTCTCCGTCGAGGTCGCCCGCAGTGATCATCGTCGCCGGCGAGGCCAGCCGGACCCAACCGCCGGTGTCGGAGTTACGGTAATAGACTCCTTGCCCGTCCCAGGTCCCGACGAAATCCTCCTTGCCGGCCGGCGCGATCGTGAAGTCCCCGTCCGACCCGTCGGATATCCCTCCCTGCCAGACGAGGATGCGGTAGTCGGCGCCCGGCGTCTCGCCCGCCCCGATGGCCCAGGAGAAGGTTCCCGCGGCCGCTTCGGGCGTCCCCAGGGTCTTCTGGAAAACGCCACCCTTGTAGAGGTCCACCGTGACCGTGCCCGTCAGTCCGCTCTGCGACCAGGTCACGTCGCGGGTCGCCCCGGCCGGCCAAGACTCACCACCGTTCGGCGCCGTCACCGTGATCGACGCCCCGATGAACGTGGCCGAGAAATCCTGCGCCGTCTGGTCCTCCTGGAGAGTCGTATATGTCCGGGAGGCGGGGACGAACGTGTGGTCGGCGAGGTCCGGCGTCACGGTCCCGCTCCAACCGGCGGGCACCGTGGCCTGATAGACGCCCGCGGCGTCGGTCACGGGCCCTCCCGGCAGTCCGGCCATGAGGACATTCGGCAAAGGCGCTCCGCCGAGCATGACCGTTCCCGAGATGGCGATCTCGACCTGCAGCCAGGGCACGGCCGAGACCTCGGCGCTGTACTCGCTGTCGACGGAGTTCTTGTAGTAGTTGTACTGATGGGGGTCGGTGTGCGCCTGCACGACGAAGTAGTAGGTCTGGCCCTGGTTGAGGCCGGTGACGTCGAACGTCGAGGCGCTCTTGTCGGCCGTCTGTCCGGCCAGGCCGTAGGGCCCGCCTTCCGTCTGGGCGTGATAGATCCGGTAATAGCCCGATAGGGCGGTGAACGCTATGGGCGTCCATGAGACCCGTACGCCGGCCCCGTCGATGGCCTCCGCTATGATGTCGACGGGGGCGACGGTCTGCGTCGAGGCCCAGTCCGGGTCCTTGGCGTTCAGGAACGTGACCAGAGACGGATCGGAGGAATAGAACGCGTTATAGGCGAGGTCCGTGTAGGACAGGAGCGTCAGATTGGCCATGGCCGCGGGCACCGGTCCCGCGAACTTGTTCCCGTTGAGATAGAGGTACCGGAGCGCCGTCAGATCGCCGAGCGTTCCGGGAAGCACGCCGGACAGCTGATTTATCCTGACGTCGAGCGTGTTCAGCCGCACCAGCGCCCCGATCTCCGCCGGGATCGATCCGGTCAGGTTGTTGTTGCCGATGGAGAGGTTCGTCAGGTTGGTCAGGTTCCCGAGAGCGGTCGGTATCGTCCCGCTGAGCTGGTTCGAGCTCAGGAACAGGACCGAGAGCGCCGTCATGTTGCCCAGCTCGGGAGGGATCGGGCCGGTGAGCTGGTTCGAATAGACGGACAGGCTGGTCAGCGTGGTCAGGTTGCCGAGGGACGCCGGGAGGGAACCGCTCAGCTGATTGCCGCCGAACTGGATATCCCGGATCGCCGCCCAATTGCCCACCTCCGAAGGGATCGGGCCGGTCAGGCCGTTCCCCGTGAGCCAGATGCGCTGGAGCTTGGTCAGGTTCCCCAGCTCGGGGGGGATCTCGCCCGTCAGGGCGTTACTGTAGAGAAAGAGCTCGATGCACTCGGTCAAGTTGCCGAGCGAAGCCGGGATCGACCCGGCGAGTTGGTTGCCCTGAAGGTAGAGCAATTGGATCTTCGTCAAATTGCCCAGCTCGGTCGGGATCGAGCCGGTCAGCTGGTTCCCGGCGAGCCAGAGCTGCTGGAGATCCGTCAAGTTGCCCAAAGAAGCCGGGATCGACCCCGTGAACTGGTTGTAGGGCAGGTAGAGATTGTATAGGTTGGTCAGGTTGCCGAGCTCGGCCGGGATCGATCCGCTGAGCTGGTTGTAAGACAGGAAGATCTGCTGCAAAGAGGTCATGCTCCCGATCGAGGCCGGGATCGAGCCCGTCAGGGCGTTGTTGCTGAAGTTGAGCAACTGCAGACCGGTCAGCGCGTTGATCCCGGCGGGGATGGAGCCCGTGAGGTTGTTGCCGCCGATCGAGACCATCGTCACGTTCAAGTTCTCGGCGTCGGTGCCGATGCCGTACCAGGTGCCCTCCGTGCCCGGCATAGCGAATCCGTCCGTGTGGAGCTCGCCTTCCTTCCAGCCGTTCTTGTAGGTCCAGGAGTCGCCGCCGGTCGCGTTATAAAGGGCGATGAGCGCCTGGCGCTGGGATTCCGGGATGGCGCCGGCGGCCAGGACCGCGCCGAGAACGAACAGGAGCAGAAAAGCGAAGGCAGACCGGTACGGCATGTGTTTCATATAGGATTCCTCCCCACGGATCTTAGCCCTGCTACGTATGGCGGAAGTCTAATGGAGAGGGGACCCGTATTCAAGCAAAATAAATCGCTATGTTCAGGGATCCTGCTGTATCCGCTCCCCCTTTTTCCTAGTCTCCTTCGAAGGGGCTTTCTCGCTATCCCTCTGTTCGCCCGGGAAGAGGTTCTTTTGGTCCTCCGCGACAAAACCGGGCTCGCCGGGGCCGGGAATGCGGGTTGCTCTAACGGACGAACGCTCGTTCGGGACGAGGTCCCGCTCCTCGATGAAGACGAAGCGTGCGCCGCCGGGGCCTTCGGCGGAGAGGTCGCGCTGGCCCAGTCCGGCGTTCGGCCCTTCACCTCGCCCGCCCATGGGCAGCGGCAGCTCGTCGTCCGAAGCGTCCGCCGCCATCACCGCGGTCGAGTCCTCGGCCGCGGCGCCCAGAGCGCCTTGTGAGCGCATCTGGCCCGCGGAAATATCCCTGGCCGTCGAAGACAGCAGCGCCCACGCGTCGTTGTGCGAGTATTTGATCCAGACGCCGCCCTGAGTCGGCCAGATGCCGATAAGGTCATCCTTGCCGTCGGCGTCCACGTCCCCGCATGTGACCTGCTCGGCTTGCGAGGCCATCCGGACCCAGGCGCCGTTGGCGGAGTTCCGGTAATACACTCCCTGCCCGTCCCAGGTGGCGAGGAGGTCGTCCCGGCCGTCGCCGTTCATGTCGCCGGCCGCGATGTCTCGGGCCGTTGACGACAGCCTGGCCCAAGAGCCGTTGTGTGAGTATTTGACCCAAACCCCTCCCTGCGCGGGCCAGATCCCGATGAGATCGTCCGTGCCGTCGTCGTCGATGTCCCCCGCCGTGATCAAGGTCGCCGGGGAAGCCAGCCGGACCCAGGCTCCCGATATCGAGTCTCGATAATAGACACCCTGTCCGTCCCAGGTCCCCAGCAGGTCCTCTCGACCGTCACCGTTCATGTCGCCGGCCGCGATGTGGACGGCGGTCGACGACAGCTTCGACCAGGCCCCGCTCTGAGAATACTTGACCCAGATCCCGCCCTGCGTCGGCCACAAACCGATGAGGTCGTCGATCCCATCGCCGTCGAGGTCGCCCGCGGCGATCATGGTGGCCGGCGAGGCCAACCTCACCCATCCCGCCGTGTCCGAGTTCCGGTAATACACGCCTTGGCCGTCCCAAGTCCCGACGAAGTCGTCCTTTGCGGCTGGCGCCTCCGTGATCTCGAAGTCGGCGTCCGAACCGTCCGATATCCCTCCCTGCCAGATGAGGACCCGGTAGTCCGCGCCGGCGGCCAGGTCCTCGGCGATGGCCCAGGACCAGGCCCCGGCTTCGATGTCGGCCGTCGCCAGGGTCTGTTGATAGACGCCGCCTTTATAGAGATCGATGGTCGCGGTGCCGGTCATCCCGGTCTGGATCCAGGTGACGGACTGCGTCGAGCCCGCCTCCCAGCTCTCCCCGCCGTTCGGGGCGGTGACCGTGATCGTCGGAACGGTGCCGGCGAACGTCGCCGACCAAGTGCCGGAATACGTGATGTAGTCCGTATGGACATAGGGCGGACCCGGCAGGCCGTGGATGACGGGATAGTTGGTCAGGGTATAGGTCCCCGAGGCTCCCGTCAGGGAACCGAACGCGCCGGTGAAGGCGAGCGTGCTGCCGTTGCTGTACGAGAATGTCCCGCCCGCGATGATCCCAGGTCCGGACTGCGTTATCGTCGTCGAGACGGTGCCGACGATCGGGCAGACGAACTGGATGGCGTAAGCGAACGCGCTCCACGCGGTCCCGCCGCTGCCGACCGTGAAGGACACGGCCCTGCCCTCGGTGTTCGTCCCCGCCCAAGGCCCGTCGTACGGCGCGCCCTCCAGCGCGAAAGCCGCCGTGACGGTGATGTCCGCCGTCACGTCGATGTCCGTCCGCGAGGCCGTGGGCACGCCGTCCGACCAGTTGACGAAGCGGTAGCCCGCGTCCGGAACGGCCAGGACCTCGGTGCCGCTGCCCCCGTAGGCGACCTCCTGCGGCGTCGCTCCCGAGATCGTGCCGCCGGCGCCGGCCGCATAGGTTAGCGTGAACGTGTCGACCGTGAAGACGGCGTCGCTCGCGTCCGCGATCCCCGGTTCCGACGCGGAGCTCACCCGGACCAGCGCGTTGGCCGTGCCCGGCATGGGAACGGTCCAGGGGTAGGCGCCCGTATTGGCGGTCGATGCGGCCAGGACCGTCCAGCCGGTCCCTCCGTTGGTGGAATATTCGATCTTGACCGACGGGATCGTGCCCGTCGAGGTCCAAACGATGTCGTGGGCCGTCCCCGCGTACCAGTTCTCGCCGCCGTTCGGAGAGACGACCGTAATGGAATCCTCGACCACCGCCGCCGCTGCGTAATCCTGCGCGGACAGGTCAGAAACGACGTTCGTGTAGGTCCGGTTCGCCGGGGTGAACGTATAACCGGCCAGGGTGGGCGTGACCGTGCCGCTCCAGTCGACGGCTTCCGTGCCCGCGTACGCGCCCGAGGCGTCGGTCGCGGGGCTCCCCGTGAGCCCAGCCATCACCACGCCGGCGAGCGGTGAGCCGTCGAGGGTCACCGTGCCGGATATCGCGACCTCGAGCTGGGCCCAGGCCACGGCCGTCGCCTCGGCGCTGGGCTCGCTGTCGACGGCGTTCTCGTTGTTCGCGGAGGCGTCCGTGTGCGTCTGGACGACGAAATAATACCTTTGCCCCGGCGTCAGTCCGTTCACGGCGAGAGATGTCGCCGACTTGTCCGCCGTTTGTCCGGCCGGCGCGTACGGGCCGCCCGAAGTCGTGGAGCTCAGAACGACGTAATGGCCGGTGTCGCCCGTATAGGCGATCGGAAGCCAGGAGACCAGAATGACGGCATTGTCAAGGGACGTCGCCGTCACATTTGTCGGCGCGATCGTCTGCGTCGCGGCCCAATCCGGGTCCTTGGCATTCAGGAAGGTGACCAGGTCGGGGTCCGTCGCGTAAAGCGCGTTGTAACCGAGGTGAGCCCGAGCCAGAGCGCTCATCGCCGTCAGCTCCGAGGGGACCGGCCCGGCCAGCATGTTGCCTTCGACATAGAAATCCGACAGGGCTGTTAGGCTCGCGAGGGCCGCCGGGATCGTCCCGGTCAACCGGTTATCGTCGAGGTCAAGCCGTTCCAAGACAGCCATGCTGCCCATCGAGGCCGGGATGGACCCGCTCAGCTGATTGCCGTTGAGAAGCAGATAGTACAGACCACCCAGATTCCCGAACTCGGCAGGGATGGGCCCGCTCAATTGGTTGCGCTCCAACGACAAGTGATAGAGATGGGTCAGGTTCCCGACCTCGGCCGGGATCGAACCCGTCAGTTGATTGTATTCGAGCTGAACGGCGGCCAGCGTGGTGATCGTCCAGAACTCGGCCGGGATCGGGCCGCTGAGCTGGTTGTAGCTCAAGGTCAGGAAAGCCATCTTGGCCCAGTTCCCGACCTCGGCGGGAATGGCCCCGGAAAGCTGATTCTCCGAGAGGTTGAGGTATTCCAGGTCCACCAGATTCCCGAGCTCGGCCGGGATCGATCCGGTCAGGTCATTGTCGTCCAAGTAGAGCTGGGTCAAGGTGGGGATAGAACCCAGCTCGGGCGGGATCGACCCGCTCAGGTGATTATGCGCCAAGTAGAGATCCCAGAGGCTGGCCATGTTGCCCAATTCCGGGGGGATGGTCCCCGAGAGATCGTTGTATCCGATGGCCAGCAGGCCCAGGTTGTCCAGGTTACCGAGAGAGGCCGGCAGCGAACCTGAGATGTGGTTGGTCTGCAGGACGAGCTCCTGGAGGCCGGCCAGATCGCCGATCTCGGAGGGAAGCGGCCCGGTCAGATTGTTGTCATTGAGATAGATCTTTGTCACGGCTTGGGACCCGCCATCGACCGTGATGCCGAACCAGGTCCCCTCGGTCCCGGGCAGGGCGAAGCCGTCCGGGTAGAGTGGCGGCGTCTTCCAACCGGAATTATTCGCCCAGCCGTCGCCGTTAGTGGAACTGTAGAGCGCGATCAAGCCCTGGCGATCCGCCGTCACGATGAGCGACCCGGCATAGTCCTGATCGGCGACGCTCGCCGTGACGTTCGCGTAGGTTCGGGACACCGGATCGAAGGTATAGTAGGCGTGGGTCGGCGTCACCGTGCCCGACCAGTCATAGGGCACCGCCGCCGCGTAGGCGCCGGTCCCGTCGGTTATCGTGGCCTCGGGGAATCCGGTCATGGTCACTCCGGCCAGGCCCGTCCCTCCGGCGGTCACGGTCCCGGAGATCGTCACGGCCGGATGGGTCGCGGTGTAGTTCTGGGCGGTTTGGTCCTCGGTAATATTCGAGTAGGGCCTCGAGACCGGGTCGAACACATAGCCCTCGAGCGTCGGGGTGATCGTCCCCGACCAGCCGGCTTCGACCGTCGCGCTATAGACGCCGGAGGCGTCGGTGACGACGGCCGCCGGGAACCCGGCCATGAGCACGTTGGCGAGCGGAGAGCCTCCGGCCAGGATCGTCCCCGAGATCTGGACGTTGATCTGCGTCCAAGCCACGGCCGTGGCCTCGGCGCCCGACTCGCTCTCGACGGCGTTGCTGTTGGAAGCGTGGGCGTCCGTGTGCGTTTGGACGACGAAATAATACCTCTGCCCGGGGGTCAGGCCGCTCACCTCGAGTGACACCGCCGACTTGTCGGCTGTCTGGCCGGCCGGCGCGTAGGGGCCGCCCTGGGTCGTGGAGCTCAGAACGGCGTAGTGGCCGGGGTCTCCCGTATAGGCGATGGGCAGCCAAGAGACGAGGACGACGGCGTTGTCGAGGGACGTCGCCGTCACCTCCGTCGGCGCGATCGTCTGTGTGGCCGCCCAGTCCGGGTCCTTTTCGTTCAGGAAAGCGACCAGGTCGGGATCCGTCGTGTAAAGCGCGTTGTAACCGAGGTCGACATAACCGGGATAAAGAGAGACGAGGTTGACGAATGACAGTGGAACGGTCCCGGTCAGAGCGTTGCCTTTGAGCCCGAATTGGAGGAGGTTCGAGAGGCCGCCGAGCTCGGACGGGATCGTCCCTGTGAGATGGTTGTTATCGAGTTGGAGGACCACGAGATTGGCGAGGCTGCCCAGTTCGGTTGGGATCGCCCCGGTCAGCGCGTTCCCGTTGAGGGAGAGGTCCTGAAGGGCGGAGAGGCCGCCCAAGGCGGCCGGGATCTCCCCGCTCAGCTGGTTGTTGTAAAGCCTGAGCGCCCGCAATGAGCCGAGCCCGCCCAGCTCGGCCGGGATCGTCCCGCTCAACTGGTTGTCGTAGAGGCCGAGGCCCTGCAGGCTGGCGAGGCTCCCCAACTCGGCAGGTATAGAACCTGTTAACTGGTTCCCGCCGAGGTACAGTTCCCGAATGCTTGAGAGATCCCCCAACTCAGGAGGGATAGAGCCGGAGAGTTGGTTGCGATAGAGGAGCAGGATCTCCAGATTGACGAGGCTGCCGAAAGAGGCGGGGATCTCACCAGTCAACTGGTTGGCATCAAGCCCGAGGCTTCGCAGATTCGTAAGATTCCCGAGTTCGGCGGGAATCGAGCCTGTTAGGTAAGCATCATTGATGCGAAGATAGATCAAGTGAGTCAAGTTCCCAAGCTCCGGTGGTATCGGGCCACCGAGTGCTGTGGAATCGAGATAGAGCTCCTCAAGATCAGTCAGGCTACCCAGCGAAGCGGGAATCCCGCCGGTCAGCGGATTCGACGTCAAATGCAGCTGGCGCAGATCACTCAAGTTACCCAGCTCGGAAGGAATGACTCCTGACAGATGGTTCCCACCCAAATCGAGGACCTCTAGGCCGCTCAAATCGGCCAATGCGGCGGGAATCGTCCCCGTCATATTCCCATACTCCATTGAGATCGAGGTCACCCGCTGGCTCACTCCGTCGACCGTGATCCCGAACCAAGTCCCTTCGGTCCCCGGCATAGCGAAGCCGTCCGGGTAGAGTGGAGGCGTCTTCCAACCGGAATTGTTCGCCCAACCGTCGCCGTTCGTGGAATCGTAGAGCGCGATCAAGGCCCGGCGGTCCGCCGTCGCAATGAGCGTCGCGTCGTAGTCCTGGGCGGTCTGATCGGACGCCACGTCGGTGTAGGTGATCGACGCCGGATCGAAGGTGTAATACGCGTGCGTGGGCGTCACCGTGCCCGACCAGCCGGCCGATACGGTGGCCTCATAGGCGCCCGACCCGTCGGTCACGGGATCGCCGGGCAATCCGGCCATGGTCACGCCGGCCAAACCCGTCCCTCCGGCGGTCACGGTCCCCGATATGGTGAGGGTATCCAAGGCGAAATTGGCCGTGACCGAGATATCCTGGGTCACGTTCGTGTCCGTGCGGGAAGCGGTGGCGACGGCATCCGACCAGTCGGCGAATCGATAGCCCGCGTCCGGCACGGCCGTGACCTCGGTGCCGCTGCCGCCGTAGGCGACTACCTGCGGCGTCGATCCGGAGATCGAGCCGCCGGGACCGGCCGTGTAGGTCAGGGTGTATGTCGGCGGCGTCCCGGCGAAGGTCGCAGACCATGTCCCCGAGTGGGTGACGTAGTCCGTGTGGACATAGGGAGGACCGGGCAAGCCGTGGGTGACGGGATAATTGGTCAGGGTATAGGTCCCAGAGGCCGTCGTCGGAGTGTCGAAAGCCCCGGTGAAGGCGAGCGTGGAGCCGTTGCTGTACGAGAAAGCCCCGTCGGTGATGGTCCCCGGCCCGGATTGGGTGATCGTCGTCGTGACCGTGCCCACGTAGGGACAGCTGAACTGGATCTCGTAGCTGAACGAGCTCCACGACGAGCCGGCGCCGGAGACGGTGAACGAGACGGCCCGGCCGAGACTGTTCGTTCCCGTCTATGGGCCATCGAATGGGGTCGCGCCCCGGAGCAGAACGCTTATCGCCAGGATCCCTAAGACCGGAAGAATACGCCTCATTTTCATGCGCATAGCCCCCCCTGTCCGAAATTCACCCTGGAAAAAGAACACCCCGACGGCAGCCGCCACAACTGCCTCACAGGTTAAAGAGAGATGCTGTTAAGAGATGCCTTCAAGATAAGTCGCGGCCAACGAGAAGTCAAGGGGATATACGAAAGAGGGAATCCCCCCCTCTATCCCCGCCGCCAGCGGGAACGGGGTTCCCTCAAGAGCGCTTAATTATGGCCTTCTTATGATCTTCTTGTCCCTCTCCTTGGCCGGCCGGACCGTATCCCGAGGCCGATCCGTTTGTTCTCCGGGGAAGAGATTCGGTTGTTCCTTGGCGATAAAACCCGGCTCGCCGGGGCCGGGGACGCGAGTCGTTTTTGCCGACGAATGCTCGTTCGGGACGAGGTTCTGCTCCTTAACGAAGATAAAGCGCGCGCCGCCGGGGCCAAGGTCAGACAGGTCCCGCCTTCCCCGGGCGATCTCCGGGCCTTCCTCGCGCCCGCCCATGGGCAACGGCAGCTCCTCGACCGCCTGTCCGGCCGCCATCATCATCCCCTCGGGCGATATCGGCGCGGCGCCTTCCGCGCTTTGAACCCGCATCACCCCCGCCGAGATGTCCCGGGCCGTCGACGATATCCGAGCCCAAGCTCCCGTCGAGGAGTATTTCACCCACACGCCGCCCTGCGTCGGCCAGATCCCGATCAAATCGTCGATGCCGTCCGCGTCAAGATCGCCGCAGGTCACTTGGTCGGCCTGGGAGCCCATTCTCACCCAGGCTCCGGTCAACGAGTTCCTATAGAACACGCCCTGGCCGTCCCATGTGGCCAGGAGGTCATCCCGGCCATCGCCGTTCATATCCCCGGCGGCGATATCGCGCGCCGTTGAGGAAAGTCGGGACCAAAGCCCTGTCGCCGAATACTTGACCCAGACGCCTCCTTGGGATGGCCATATGCCGATCAGATCATCGGCACGGTCCCCGTCGATATCACCCGAGGTGATCAACGTCGCCGGGGTAGCAAGCTTGATCCATGTCCCGGAGACCGAGTCACGGTAAAAAACCCCTTGACCATCCCATGTTCCGAGCAGGTCCGTCCGGCCATCGCCGTTCATGTCTCCCGCGGCGATATGGACCGCGGTCGACGACAGTCGGGCCCAGGAGCCCGTCGACGAGGACTTCACCCAGATCCCGCCCTGAGTCGGCCAGAGCCCGATGAGATCGTCGATCCCGTCCCCCTCGAGGTCTCCCGCCGCGATCATCGTCGCCGGCGAGGCCAGCCTGACGAATGCGCCGGTATCGGAATCTCGATAATAGCACCCTTGACCGTCCCACGTCGCGACAAGGTCCTCGGTCTGTCCGACCCAGAACGACCAAGGCCCGTTCTCGGAGGGCCTCGAGACATAACCCGCGGCCGTGTCGCGCACGGCTTGGATGTTCCAATAATAGGTCTTGCCGGGATCGACCTGAACTTGGTAGGAACCCGTGTTCCAGATCCAATCCATGAATTGCAGCGGCAGACTGGTGCCGAATTCCACCCAACACTCCGATCCATTTTCCGCCGGCTCCCAGGTCAGGGTCACGCTCTGCCCTTTGGGCAGGACGGCCCCGTCGAGCGGCGTCAACAGATCGAAGGGACCGATCTGGATGGCCTGGATCGTAAAGTTCCAAGTTCCTCCTGTGTTCAGGGTCTCGCCGCCGGGCCCCTTGGCGAGGACTTTCCAATAATAAGGGCCTCCCGGAGAGCCAAGCTCAACGCCGCACATCGTTCCCGGGATATCCTGACCGACGCGCGGAGGATCGGGGGTTTCCCCGCAGTAGACATCATAGGATGTGGCTCCGGACGAGGCTTGCCAGCGTAAGTACAGCCAGGCTGCTCCGGGATCCTGGAGGACGACCTCCCCATTCCCGGGCGCCGTGAGGTCGAACGGCCCGGGCGGAGGGAGGACCGGGGTGGCGGAAACCTCCAGGCTCGGCTCGCTGTCGACCGTGTTCAAGTTCGCGGCATGGGCGTCCGTCCTGGTGCGCACGACAAAATAGTACGGTTGGCCTGACAACAGCCCATCGACCTGGAACGAGGAAACCGTCTTGTCCGACGTTTGGCCGTACAGATCATATGGCCCGCCCGGCACGGTTGCCCGGTAGACGCGATATCCCCCGGTCTCGGCCGTATAGGAGATGGGAGCCCAATTGAGCATAACCGTTGAAGCTCCCGAAACGGACGCCGCCACTCCGGATGGGGGGATGGTCTGCGTATTCGACCAACCGGGGCTCTTCGCATCCAAGAAGGCGGTCAGGTCAGGGTCCGCTGAAGTTAAAGCGTTATAGCCGATATCGATCTGGATGTTCGAGAAATATGTGGTGTCGGCGATCTCCGGCGGGATATTTCCAGACAGCCTGTTGCTGTTCAAGCGAAGAGACATGAGATAATGGAAGTTCGCGAAGCTCGCGGGGATCGGGCCGCTCAGTTGGTTCGCGGACAAGTCGAGGACATACTCTAGATTCGACAGATTCCCCAGAGCGCTCGCCAACGTTCCGCTCAATTGATTGTGCTGCAGCTGCAGAGCCACAAGGCTGTTCATGTCCCCGAGCTCGGGCGGGATCGCGCCTGTCAGCTGATTATTGTTGAGCAAGAGATTGTGCAGGCTCCCTAAGCGTCCCAGGGATGCCGGGATCGGACCCGTCAAGTTATTGTTCGACAGGTCGAGCGCCGTGTAGAGGTCAGTGAGATCGCCGATTTCCGTCGGGATCGTGCCGGACAGGTTGTTGCCATGCAGGTCGAGCGAGAACACGATCCCTGCCATCGACACTCCATACCAGCCTCCTTCCGTCCCTGGCATGGCAAATCCATCAGTGTGCAAGGGTGGTGTCTTCCAGCCCTCATTATTGAGCCACTGATCCCCATTCGTGCTGTTATAAAGGGCGATCAGCGCGGCCCTCGTCGTTGAATTGGGATACTCGACGATGATCGTCCCTTCTTGTAACGACATCGCGGGTGTGTTGTCATTGTCAAATGCCATGATCTTATAATCATGTTCTCCGACACCGAAGGGCCCGGCAATTGATTCATACGTTCCGGTCACCCCGCACTCGACTTCATCGACATAGAAGGAACATCGAGTCACGCCATTAACGTCCGCAGCGTCCCAAGAGAATCTGATGTTCTCGTCGGATTCGATCACCCCGTTCCCATTGCCATCATATTCACTAATGGATACGTTCGTGATCTCCGGACCGACCGAATCTTGATCCGTAACATAAAGGGTTTTGTGGTCGCTTTCGAATCTATTCCCGGACGTGTCTTCCGCAACTGAATAGATCTCAAGAGGGGTTTCCTCTGAATACGTTCCAATATTCTGGTTCGCTGAGAATGTCGGGGAATTGAGATTGTCCCATGTGTATGACCCCGAATTCCAATAGAGGGTAACCTTTTTCAGGTAGGTATTATCTGAAGCCGTTACATTCAAGAAGATAGCTTCACCCTCTAACGCCCCGCCCTGCGTTGGCGTAACGGTCGTGATCGGCCTGACATTAGGGGACTCTATGATCTTGAAAAGATCCCTATAGACATTTTCCCAGCTGCCGAAAGGGTCCTTGATGAAGACATCCACGTACCAATCGCCGCACTTATTTCGAGCGGATTCGGCAGCGATATCGATCCATCCCCAGAACTTGTACCAATCACGGTAAAGATAGCCCTCGTCGACGGGATCCGGTACGTCGAATGGGAAGGAGGCGTATCGCGTACCGTTGGGTTCGTACCAATCCCACTTGACCTCAAGCCCTTCCGAGAGGTTGTTGATCTGCGCCCACGTGTACGCGGAAGCATCGTTTTGAGTGAACGTATTCGTCGGCGATATCGGGTCTAGGGGATCGACAGATTGAACTCCCTTGGACATCTTGTGCTGGTCGAATTCGTAGCTCAGGGTGAAGGCTTCGCTTCTCTTGTATTCATATCCATTGCCTTCATTGACATAGATCTTGACCGTCCACCGTCCCGCCAAATCAGATGTGTCATAGCCGTCGATGTCAAAACCGCCCCAAATATAATAATCCGCCCAATATCCGCCCTCGTCACTCTCGGGGATCAAATATCCGATTGGATCGCCGTAGAGATGCCCTCCTGGATCGTAATATTCGAGTCGAATCCTGATCAGAGAGGCCGTGCCATTGCGATAGACATCCTCGAGGTGGACCCACGTCCACATTCTATAGTCATCCGACCTGAAATGATGTGTAGCGTCAATTGGCTGGTACATGTAATCTACCGCCTTGCAGGGAGTAGAATCAGCCAATGTGTAATTGCCTTCCTGTGAACTCCCAGGCAACACATTCATAGAGACAGATGCCGAGCCCTGCAGAGTGCCATCCCTGGCCACGACCGAAACCAGATAACTCCCCTGCAGTATCGGCGCCACGATGGCGTTACTGTAGTTGCCCTCCTGATCGATCGGAGCCGTCCAAGATGCTCCATTACAATTGATCGAAGCCGTACCCGGATAGACGGGATTTCCGGTATTGTAAACGGCGCGCCCACTGACGATCACGGGTATTCCCGGCGTTATGGATAAGGGAGTCAGATTCGCCGTTACGGATATGCTCGTCGGGACGATCACGGTATTATCCACGGCGAACATGCCGGATACCACCCAAGCCGAAGTATTCCCGTTATTATCTGTAGCTCGGATCCTTACCCAAACCGACATATCTTGAATTATTCCGCACGCGTCGGTGTCGTAATTCACATTCCAGTTCTTGCCATCCTTGCTGATCTCACCGTCGAGATCATGCCAAGTCGAACCGTCGGAGCTGTATTGCATTTGGACGCTCAAGATCCCCGAAATGTCAACCGCCGTTGCAGATACTTCGATATCTCCTCTCAGAGAAGAGCCGTTCAAGGGAAATAAAAAGGAACACGAAGGGGGATCCAGATCGGTACATTTCCCGATAGAGCTACAAATCCATCTCGCGAACATCACGCAGAGCCGATCGACCAGTTCCTCGATCGCATTGAATCCTTCGTGAAATATCTCCCCAACTAGAATAACGATTAGCTCCTTGACGATTACGGAAGCGCCAAGAGCTACAGCCGCGGCGGCAAAAATATGGCCAACTAAATAAGCAGATACGACAGCGAGCACAACAATAGCGGCTTTGGCTACGAACTCGGCCGTCGAGAGGCAGATGTCGCATCCGATATCCAGCGCCGCAGAGGGTCCATCGACCGCCAGCGGGGGTCCGACCACAGCGGCCGCGGCCGCGGAAAACGAAGCAGCACTTGCTCTGGCCCTTATCTCAATATTCCATACCCCGGGGATCGGGTTGAAAACAATAAGAGACCTTATCCCGCGCTCTTCACCTGGGAGGATATACCCGGGCGCATTATCGAATTCTTCCGGCCTATCTAAAGCACCGTTTGGATCGAGCAGTTCGAGGCCATGAGTGTTTAGCTCCCCATTACGTGTTCTTCCAAACTCCCGGCCCTGCGGATCTATTACGATAACGGTAACCCCACGCAGCTGCTCTCGATGGGCATTCGCAGATGCACCAGCCAGCAACATCTTGGTTCCAGCAACAACATCGAGCGCATATTTATAAGAGACCTTCCCACCTCTGGGTTTCTCGAGTATGATCCCCTTTGCGCGCTTGTCGTTATGGTCCCTGATCTCAGGCCGCTCCTTGATCTGGGCATAAGCACGTTTTGGGAGGAGCGAATAATTGATCAGAAGAACCAATGACAGACTCAGCCACTTAATATATTTAGCGTTTGAGATCGCCGTGATCATCTGTCACTCTTCTCAGAAAGGTTCTTCAGATCTTTTTTCTTTCGTAAAGAAAGCTTCGCCTTCTTCCCCCCGCCGCCTACGCTCGAGCGCATAGGCATTCTCTCTGCGGATCCCGCATTTCCTGAAACCTTGCCGGGATCGTCAGCCTGTTGTCCCTTTTTAATGATCAATTCATATTCGCCAGGCGAGAGGCGCTTCCCCGTATTTGAAGAGCCTCCACCACTCGAGGTCTTCGTGACTACTCGCTTCACATCAGGATCCTTCGGTTTTTCCTGATCCCCCAAAAGACCATCAGATGCCGCCAACAAGGCCAATAGGAAGAAGAGGCCGGCAAAAGCATAGGCAATTGACTTTAGCCCTCTGGGATGGTGTGAATGCGGCATGGAGTCCCTCCTAATTATCGGAGAATCAACTATGAGCAGTTACTGTATTTACCGTACGAGGTCTTTTAAGGACAAGTCAATATTTATAGGGATTTGTCCTGAAATGTCGTCAAAAGTCAGATAAGCGCGGATCCAGATCTTCGATATGAAGCACAATAGTTGGCAGATTTTGAAACTAGTGGCGCCAGAAAATGGCAAGAGAGGGGATTATCCGACTATGGCAATAATCCTTTGAACTACTATATCAGCATAAGCACGGCTAAATTCGTTGAAGAAAGGCAGCGCCACAGTCCGCGCCGCCACGCTCTCCGTGACCGGGAAATCCCCCGGCTTGTAGCCGAACGCCTTCCGGTAGAAGGGCTGTAAGTGGATGGGAGTGAAGTAGTTGCCGCAAGCGATGCCCTTGGCCCTCAATCCGGCCAGGACCCGGTCCCGGTCCTTCCTCGAGAACCGCTCGCTCAGGCGCACGACATAAACGAACCAGCTGATGCGCTCGCGCTCCCGAGTCCGCGGCACGATCACATCCGGGTTCCCCCCGAGGCGCTCGGCGTACCAACCGGCCACCCGCTCCCGCTTGGCCAGCATCTCAGCGAGACGCGCCAGCTGCCCGATGCCCAGGGCGCAGTTGATGTCGCTCAGGCGGTAGTTGTAGCCCAGGCGCTCGTGCTGGAGCCAGGCGGCGGTCTCGCCCCGCCCCTGGTTCCTCATGCTCCGGCACAAAGCCGCGACCCGGGCGTCGTTGGTCGCGATCATGCCGCCCTCGCCCGTCGTCATCTGTTTGTTGGGGTAGAAGCCGTAGGCCGCGCATCGCCCGAATGTCCCGACTTTTCGCCAGACGCCGCCCTTCTTCCCCTTTCCGCTTCCCGCCTCGACCTTGATCTCGGCCCCCAGCGCCTCGCAGGCGTCCTCGATGACGTCCAGGTCGTACCTCTCCGCGATCCTCATGATGGCCGGCATATCACAGGGCCGCCCAAAGATATGGACTGGAAGGAGGGCTTTGAGCGTGCCTGACCCAATCCTCCCCCGCCCCCTCCCCTTGTTTTCTCCCTCTCTCCGCAGCGCCTTGACCTTCTTTTCGACCTCTTCTACGTCGATATTGAGCGTCTCAGAATCGATGTCGACGAAGACCGGCTTCGCCCGCTCGAAGAGCAGGCAGTTGGCCGAGGCCACGAAGCTGAACGGCGTGGTGATGACCTGGTCCCCCTCCCCTATCCCCAACGCCCGCACGCACAGGTGCAGGGCGCTCGTCCCGCTGTTGACGGCGACGGCATGCTTCACGCCCAAGTAAGCTGCGAACTTCTCCTCGAATTCCCTCAACCTCGGTCCCAAGCTCAAATGCGGGGTCCTCAAGGTCTCCAGGACCAGCGCCCGGTCCTCCTCGGTGATGTCCGGGCGCGAAAGCGGTATCTTGATCGCTGTGCTCATGCTTCGGTCCTCAGCCACGGGGATGCGCGGTCCGGAAGGGGGCCGCCACGGTCTTTCCTATCCACTTCAGGTCCTCCCGGAAGGTCACCCGCTCGAGATATTCGAGGTTCAGTCGGACCTTGTCCGGGAAGATGACCTCGTCGTTGTACTTCACGGGATCGGCCTGCGCCGCCAGGATCTCTTCCTCGTGGGCGTATCTCAAGGTGGCCGGCCCGGTTATGCCCGGTCTCAGCTCCAATATCCGCCGCGCCTCGCCCCTCAGCCCATCATAGTATTCGGGGACGTCCGGTCTCGGCCCGACTAGGCTCATTTCGCCGACGAGGACGTTCCAAAGCTGCGGGAGCTCGTCGAGCTTGAACCGGCGCAGGAACCGTCCGACACCCGTGATCCGGGCATCCCCCCCCACCGTGACCGGGGAGGGATCGCCGTGCCCGGCGCTCATCGTGCGGAACTTCCTGACAACGAACGTCCGGCCGGCCCGCCCCATCCGCTCCTGCCTGAACAGGGCCGGCCCCCGCGAGTTCGCCCGCACGACCGCCGCGATGATCGCCATCGGCACGGCCGTCACGGCCAAACCGACGGCCGCCGCGGCGATGTCGAACGCCCTCTTACCGAATCTCCTGTACATGCCGCCTCATTATACAAAATCCCCCCGATAAAGGAACTCAGGGGATCGGGCAGACTTCCGGCGCGGCCGGAAAGGGGGAATGTTCAAAGCGTCGAGGCGAGAAGCGGCCGGCTCAGCCGACCATCCCGTCTTCGGCGGGATTGGATGAACGGGTCAGTCGATAGCGGCGGTAGTAGTCGTACATTTGCATCAGGAACGGCAGAGGGTCGCTCAGCCGCAGGTCGTCGGTCGTGCCCGTGAAGGGATGCCGGGCGATCTCCCGGAGCTCCCTCGATTTCACGCCCAAAGGCGCCTTCCGCTTGGCCAGGTTCAGGATGCCGATGAGCTCGCCCAGGACCCAGCGCGCATAGACCCCCTCGCGATAATCCGCGGGCGGGTGTTCGATCTTACCGGTCAGGGCCAACTCATAGAGCATGTAGGGGAAGTCCATGCCCGCGGCGATGGCCACGCTCAATCCGCCCCAGAACCGCGGATTGATCTCGGTGATCTTGCCCACTCCCGTCCTGGGATCCCGGATGAGGTCGAAGTGAAGGACGCCGTGCCAATCAAGCGCGTCGGCGACCTTCCGGCAATGGGCAATTCCTTCGGGATCCATCACGCTCTTTCGAAAAACCGAGGTGCTGAAGCGATTGCCTTCCTTGCACCGAAGATACAATTCGGCGCTGGCCGCCACCATCCGCCCACGGTCATAGATCATGCAAATGCCGGACACGTCCGATCCAAGGAACTCCTGGACCATGGGCCATTTCTCGGGCGGGATGGCGAACCGCCTGACGGTCTCCTCGAATCTGGCGACGAGGTCGTCCGCGTCCGCGGCGAAAACGACGCCCTTGCCGGCGTTGCCCAGCCTGGTCTTGACCACCGCCGGATATTCCAGCCCGCGGGCCTTCGCCCGCAACTCGTCCATCGAACCCGGCACGAAGCTCGCCGCGCGGGGGACATCCAACCGCTCGCAGAGCTTCGTCACCTCCCATTTGTCGTTGGCGAGCCTCATCGCTTCCACATCGGCATGTACGAAAGCCAGCCCCTGGGGAAGCTGCTCCTCGTGAGCCGCGAGCACGATGCCGTCCTCGAGCACGGGGATCAGGACCCGGGCCCCGACCTTGCGTGCGACGTCCCCCACGGCCTTGGCATAGGCCCGAGGCTCTTCGAGAAAGCTCGGCACCAGGTGGAAGCTCCTCGTCCAGCGTGAGCGCCGGCACATGGACCGCGGCGAGCGGTCCACGACGTGGACAGGAATGCCCCGCCGGCCCAGCGATTCGACGACGTTATAGGCCGTCCGCACCCAGCCGTTCGTGACCAGGACGGGGACCCGCTCCAAGTCAGCGGGCATCGCCCCTCCCCTTCTCTTCGGCCACGAGATAGACCCCGAGCATGCTCGAGATCCTCGCTTTCGAGAACAGAGCGAACACGATCTGGTGCGCGCGGGGATTATCCAAGGGATAGTAGGCGGGGTCCCCGGGATACGGGAAGACGCGCCTGACAACGCGCAGGCCGGCTGCCTCGCAGATGTTCCGCAGGGCCCGCATGGTGTAGGCCCCCCGCCGCAGGGGGGGCTGGAGCTGGCCGTAGGATCCCCTCACGCGTAGGATCCTCAGTTTAGTGAACAGACTCCCTTGATCGGGGACATCGACATACATCACCCCGCCCGGGGCCAGGAGAGCCCTGGCCTTGGCCAGCAACCGCGGCGGGTCGGGCACGAGGTGGAGGACGGCCTTGAGATGGACGAAATCATACCGGTCCGGGAGATTGAGGTCCTCGACCGCCGCGGCCACGGCATTGAGGCCCTTGCCCCTCGCGAACTCGACATTCACACGGTCGACGTCGGTTCCCAGGTTCTTCAAATCCAGGACATTCGCGGCATGGAGGTAGAGCCCGTTACCGCAGCCGATGTCGAGGAGCGAATCGGGCTTCCGGCCCATGATCCTCTCGACGTCGGCAATCTTGATCCTCAGGGACTCGATGACAGGTCTCGCGTAACAATCGAAGTGCTCGGTATATTCCTTGGTCCAAGCGTAGTCGTCGAACGCCGACCCGGGTTCGATGTAAGGATGGATGAACTGAAAGCCGCAATCCGGACAGGCCAGGAAGCGGTCGGCACCGACTCTGCGTTTGAGCTTCTTCGTTCCTGTGCCCCGGCAGGCCGGACAATCGGTCCTGAACACGCCATTGCGGTCGGTGAAAGCTCGATATTCCTCGTAGAGTCCCCGCCAGATCCCTTCCGGGCGGAACTCTTCGAGGACCCGTTTTCTGCCCGCGTCGCCGTGCGCTCTGCGCAGGAGAGGATCGTCCAGGTATGCTCGAATGGCTTCCGCCAATCGCGCCCCGTCTCCCGCCGGCACGAGGACGCCTGTTTCCCCGTTCTTAACGGAATCGACACAGCCCGGGATCGCTGTCGAGACCACCGGCAGGCCCATGGCCGCGGCCTCGATATTCGTGACGCCGAAGCCTTCCCTGTGGGAGGGCATGACGAAGATGTCCATAACCGCCATATAGGCGGGGATATCCGTGCTGAAGCCCGGCATGATCACGTCAGGGTCGGAGGTGAGCAACTGCCTATCCTCGGGGAGGATGGGGTCCTTTTCCTCCAAGTCCCCGACGATGAGCAACCGCAACGCCGGATACATCGGCTTGAGGATCCGCCATGCCACAGCCAGCTCATGCATGCCTTTGTCACGGACGATGCGGCCGACAAATCCGACCACCAAAGCGTCGGGGGAAATGCCCATTCTTTCCCTTAGCAGCCGGCCCTCCTCCCGATCCCGCTTCTCCGGAGAGAACGCCCCGAGGGCGTCGACGCCGTTGACGCTGCCGTTCCCGATTGTCACGGCCTTAGCCGCGGGGCACAGTCCCCTCCCGACAACATGATCGCGCATGGAAGGGCTATCGATCCACACCCTATGCGCCAAGTGGCAGCTGACCCATGTCAAAGTGTCAAGGAGGAAGCGCTTCAGTCCCTTAAGGGTCATCTGAGGAAGTCCGAAGATCGACAGGAAAACGACATTCACCCCGGCCATCCGCGCTGCGATAGTTCCCAACAGGCCTGCTTTGGGCGTGTGCGAATGGACGATATCCGGCTTGAGTTCCTTGAAGATCCTCCTCAGGGCCAGCAGAGAGCGCAGGTCGGCGGCTGGCGTAATCGTCCGGCTCATGGGGACGGCATGGAACGGAAGGCCTTTTTCCTCGGCCAGACGGAGTCCCTTATCCCCAGGGGATGAGACGAGATGGACTTCGTAACCCCTATCTTTCAAATAGTCGATATGATCGCCGAAGAAGCCCAGGGTTTGGGGGACCGTCGTGACCTGGACGATCCTGATCTTGGCTCCTTCGCTCATAAAACTCCCCCGGCGACGATACGGTCATAAACGGCCTGCACGGCGGCCTTGGCCTTTGAGAAATCCTCCCGTTCCGCTTGGGAGGGAGTCCGGGAGCGGCTCTTAATGAGGGCCCGGAAAAGGCCGAACGGATAGGTCAAGGCGAAGACCGGGATCTTGGCGATCTCCAGGATCATCCTCCATCCGATGGGGACCGGCCTGGCTCTGAAGAATTTCGCAAGGCCGCGGGTATTGTAATAGTATCCCGCGACGGTCTTTCTTAGGCTCGCAGACTCCAGCTCTCTATAGCAATATCCGACATAGGGCAAAATGACATATTTTTTATTGAACAGGATCCTTCTCATGAAATCAGAATCCGACGCCATTCTCATCTGCTGATCATAGGCAGTGCCCGCTATTCCCTCGAGTCGCAACATCGATGGCGCATGGGCAACAGGTATCCGCACTGGCGAATCTAAAACAGCGATTCTGCCAAGCCCTTCAGCCCGAACGCCTAAGATATCCCCATTCAATCCCACAATCGCCATACCACAACTGACCAAGAAGACATCTCTATTTGATGATAATGAACCGACCTGCATTTCGAGTCTATCCGGATAAGACCAATCATCAGCATCTAGCATCGCTAACAATTCTCCCCGGCACGCCTCAAGGGCCCGTTGACGAGCCGCGGCTTCGCCCATATTCTCTTCCAAGCGAATGATCCTGATGCGGGGGTCAAGGACGGAGTGCGCTCTCGCGGCCGTGTCATCGGCAGATCCGTCATCGACCACGACGCACTCCCAATTCGCATAGGTCTGAGCGACAAGCGAAGCGAGGGCGAATACGATCGTCTTACCTGAGTTGTAAGCCGGCATCATGACAGAGACGAGGGGCTTATCAGACATGCTGGCCCTTCCTGGCTTTGACCACTTTGGAGAATACCTCCGCCACGGCTACCGTCTGTTTGTCTAACGAGAACATATCTTCGGCCAGCGCCTTGGCCGCCGCCGCCATCCCCGCTCTCAAGTCAGGATCCGACCGAAGCAACATGATCCGGTCGGCCAGCATGGCGTCGTTCCCGACATCCACCAGAAAGCCGGTCCGGCCATCGATCACGGCATCCGGCACGCCGCCCACGGGAGTGGCACAGACGGGAACGCCGAGGAGCATGGCCTCAACGACGACGCGGGGAAATCCCTCGGTCCGACTGGGGACGATCACGACATCGGAGCGGGAGATGACCGCTTGGAGGTCATTCCGCCAGCCCAGGAAGTGAACATCTTGATCGAGGCCGAGCCGGGCGATTTCGGCCTTTACGTCTTCGAAGTAGCCATGTTCCACGCCAGTGGGAACGGTCCCCGTGATCCAGAGGACGGCATCTTCACCCGAGTCCTTGAGCCGCTTCAGCGCATTGACGGCGGTATCATGGCCCTTATCCCTGACGGGCCTGGCGGCCGGCAGAAGGATCTTCAGCTTGCAGTCTTGGCCCGGCAGCTCGAGGGGACTCTTCAGCAGCTCGTCTTTGGGCGCGGTCAATCCGACCGCGTTGGGTGTCGAGAATATCTTCTCCTCCTCAACGCCGAATGAGGTGAACCTCTGCGCGATGAGAGGAGAATGGACGATGATACCGTCCGTGCGGCGTCTTAGGACGAACCTGAAAAAGGCGCCGATCTGATCGGCCGTCCCCCAGCCCCGGTAATAGAGGACCACGGGAATGGGGGACCGAAAGCCAGGGCCGAGCATGAAGACCAGTGATTTCTGGTTGTTCACCCAGACCAAGTCGGGTCGGATGTCATTGAGGACCCCGAGGAGCCGCTTTCGGACCGTCAGGAGCTCTCTCGCCTGAAAGAGAACGGCCAAGAACCGCCTGAACGGCTGTCCAGAATTGCCAATGAATATCTTTTTGGCATCGGGACAGAGCACATGCAATGGCAGCCCGGCTCTTCGAACCGCTTCGATATATTCCTCGCAGCGTCCGTAGGCATCGAAGAAATGGACATCCATCTCCTTGGCGAGCCGCTCGGCCAGAGAGATGGTCCCCGCCGGAGCGCCGCCGAAGGCGATGGTGAAATCGAAGAATGCGGCTTTCATCGCGCGCGCCTGAAACGGAACTTCTTCTTCTGGGCCGTCCGGATTACAGTCGTGATACCGATGGCGATGACCAGCGACCAGATGATCGTGCGCGGGGCGAGGGAGCTGTCATTCCGCACCCAGAGGACGACCGAGGCGATGATAGAGAAATAGGCCACCCCGCTGACGACTCCCGGCTTGCGCAACAGATGCCCGTAGGCTTTCTTGATGGCGAAGCCCAGGAGCAGGAACACCCCGATGCCTAGGATGAAACCGAAGTTCCGGTAGGCCTCCATGGCGATGGAACCGCCGCGACCGTGTGTCTTGCTCAGATCGCCGAATGCCGTTTCGGTCAACCATGCGCCCGGAGTCCCGGCCGACGTCCTCATGCCCTGGAGATTGGGAAAGACAAGCGACAAGGAGTACAGATAAGAACTGCCCCACCAGTATTCGTACCTGTCAGGGACGAAGTGCATGGTGATGGACACGGTCTTGACCGTTGTACCCAATTCGTTGAGGGCGCTGACGAACACGGACTCCGAGCTTCCCTCAGAATAGGAACGGACCATCTCGAAAGGATCGTAGATCGACCGTGTCCTCGAATAGGCTATGATCGGTATGATCATCATGAAGATCAAGAGAAGAGCGGCGAACACCTTGGCCGAGATCTTCTTCTGGAACATGTTGAAGGCGACAAGGGGGATGACGGCCATATAGACGAAGCCGCCTCGGTCGCCGATGATCAGGAAGCCCAGGACATAGAAGATGGCCAAATATTTGAAGGGGCCGCTCATGAATTTGTCGTAAAGCAGTCCGCTGCAGATGGTGTACATTGCCAAGCCGGCCACGCCCAGATACTGCTCGAGCCAGAAAAGCCTTCCCAAATAGGAGGCGGCCCCGACGTCGATGAGCAGGGTATAATCGCTAAAGACGGCATTACCCAGGACGAGCAGAGGCACCCAGAAGAACAGCAGGCAAACCGCGATGAGGATCTTAGAAAAAAGAAGGACATGTTCGAGGACAAAGCGGTTATCGGCGGGCTTCAGCTGCGGCCGGTAGCCAAAGGGCTTTCCGTATCCTGCGAGGAAAGCGATGAGGCAGAAGAGGCAGAAGTAGACCGCGGTGGGGACCGTGTCGGGATTGTAGAAGACCTCTTTGTCGTACCCCGATAGGCCCAGCATATAGAGGGCCACATAAGGGAAATGGAAGGCGAAGAAGACCATAAAGAACAGCGAATCGGGCTCGAAAAGATCTTTCCGGGTCCTTTCCAAGAGGACCTTCTCGCCGGCGAAGCACAACATCAGGACCAAGCTGCAGATCAAAGGAAGGATAAGGACCGAATTGCCGACGAAGGTCCCCTTGTAGGTGAGTGCCCCGATCAGCGTCAGGCCCAAACAGAAAGGCAGGTAATATTTCCTTTGGAAAACCCGGTTCATCGGGCCCTTCTCATGTTCGCGGCATAGACAAGATAGGTCAGCGCCAAGCCCGCGACGTTGCACAGGATATAGGAATAGACCGCTCCATCGAGGCCCAGCCGGGGGATCAGGACCAGGGATGAAACCAGAGTAACGGCCGCGCAGGCCGCATAAATCGGGAACTGGATCCTGAACGCCCTTTGGGCGGAGATGGCGATATTGAAGACGGAGAAGAAGACGAGGATCCCGCCCCCGACCATCAGTTTGAAGAACGACGATTGATAGAGGGCGTATTGCCGGGTGAATACTACGGTCAATAGCTCGCTCCCAAAGAACCAACTGATGCCGAGACAGAAGCCGACGAATAGGAAACTTATCGCAGCGAGCAAATTGATCTTTTTGCGGAATTCACTCCTGCTTTCCGAAAAGAGCCGGGACAAGCGAGGAGTCAGGGATTGCCCGAGAGAGTTAATGAACAAGCTCATGATGACCACTACGGAAGATAAAGCCGAATAAAAGCCGACAGCTTCGGTACTCACGGCTCTGTCCAAGACTAGACGCGGAATGCTTGCGAAGAGCGTGCTCAAGAGAGCCACGCCACCCATGGGGATCCCGACCTTTAAGAGGCTCATGTACTTTGCGCGGGACTCACGGTTGGATATATCCTCGGCAAACGACCGTTTCCCCCAAGAACCGAACGGCCGCGACAGCCTGCGGTCGATGAAGGCGACCGCCAAGAGCCGAGACATGAGGATCCCGACCACGCCAACACGGAGGTCGCGTGTCACGAGGTAGCCGACGACGAAGAACGCAAGCCCCAGGAATCCCTGGATCACCGTCGAGAAGGAGATGATATCGTTCCGCTCGTGTTTCTGAAGCGCCGAGACATAAAACTCGCGATAAATGACTACCGAATAGCTCAACGAGAGAACCAGGATGAGGATATAAATGCTTCCCCGATACAGCAGGAGGGCGACAGCCGCGGTGACCAGGAAGTTCAGCACTCCGGAGAGAACGCGGAAATTCCGATATTCGTCGTCATTGAACTCGGCCGCGTGATCTGTCGATTGGACGATGCGGAGCTTGAAGGTAAAAAAGGTATGAATGGGCAGGGCGACGGCCTGAGCCAAGCTGAACGATCCTACCTCGGATACGCCCGCTACCTTGGTCAGGACCACCAGCATGAGCCAACTGAGGAATGCCGCAGCTCCGTTGGCGAAAAACGCCCAAAAAATATTTCGGCGCAACGGGCTGTCGATAGCGCTAAGGTCAGTCATGATCTATGGATTGACGTGCCGCTTCCTTGGCCGGCCCCGCGGCATCGCCCTCAAGCGGCGGCCTGAGGATTCCTCGAGGTTCCGGACAAAATCCGCTTCTCCGGCCGGCCGGCCCGTCTTCAGGCGCTCACGGACCCTGGCGATCAACGCCTCGTCCAACGGTTCCGAGAGGAAGGCCTTCCAGTCCCCGTTCTCTTGGTCAAGCCGGCAGGAAATCGGGATTAGGCCTTTTTCGGCGAAAAGCCGGGCCCGGGCGCTCGACCAAGCATGATCCTCAGGCCGGGCGACGACGCCCGCCCGAACGGGGATGGTCTCCACTGACCGGACATCCTCGCGCGCGCTGGGATCGTCGAGGACGCAAGATTGGAAGCGAGGCTTCCAGAGCGGCCCATGCGATCCCGTCCGGCCGTTGACGAATAGCGCGAAGCGCATGCGGAGGGAGTTGAAAGCCAAGGCCAAGGAGCTGGCCTGACGCGGGACGCAGATGAAGTCGACCCGTCGGGGCATCAGGCAGTAAGCCCAGATATCGACGCCGTATCGGTCCGTATATTCGCCGAGCCATTCGAGATAGAGGCGGTAGTCGGACTCTTCCTCGAAGACGCGCCGGCCGCCGCTCCCCTCTTGGGCCACATGGTGGGGAAGGCCGGGGAATACGAATCGGGCCAGGCGGGCCATGGGGATAAGCTACCGCCGTCGGGCGCCACGGGGCGTCAGGCGGCTCAAGATGCGGCAGATAACCAAACCTGAGCGGATTCTATGGCCGGGGGAAGGCACAAGTCAAGGAAAATGGGGACAGCGGCCTAAAAGGGCCGAGCGGTTATCGGTAAAGATAGTCCCGTATTCCTTTGATCACCTGTTTCTGATTGTTAAAACTATTAATGTCGGATAGGACCTTCTTGCTGACCAGCTGATCGCGAGCTTTCTGGGTCAGGGCGATCCACGAGGTAATAGAATTATTCGCCCTTTGATCGGGGATCTGCTCGGCGACCGAAAGGGCGGTCTTTAGTGCCCCGAGGGCGGCATCGATCGATCTTAGAGTCTGTTCCATCCAAGCTCTTTTTTCTCTTTCCCGCGCCCTTGAGATATCGACGGTCGGCGAGTTGGGCCGCGTGGGCGTGCTCGCGCTCGTACGTTCTTCCAGCCTCCTCAAGGCGTCCTCGAGATAGATCTTCAGGGTCGCAGTGGTAGGTCGCTGGAACTGAACAACGGGAATTGGATCAGGTCCTTTTGAAACCACGGCCGTCTGATCAGTTGAAGGCTTCTGCTCTTGCTCCGCCCAACGCTGGAGAACGGCGATCCTGTTTGTGGCTGTAAGGGCATGCCGGCCGTTAGGGAAAGCTCTCAGATAGTCTTTCAGGGCCTCCTCTGTGCCGCTTCCTAGCGCATGGCGATAGGAGGCATCGTCCGCTTCGGCTTGCTGGCTCAGGGCCTCGCGTTCGACACGCGCCTTTTCAACCGCTTCCTGGCGTCGAAGAACGCGTTCGGTCCTTGAAAGAAGGGAATCGACCTGCCCGGTCGACTTCCTTTCTTTGGCGAGGAGTGCAAGTTCCCGGGCATTCTCATACCTTCTATTATTGAATGCCGAGAGGGCTTGACCATAGTAAGAATCATATTCGCGTTGTAAAGTCGCCTGGCGTTCCCTTTCTCGGATCTCGTCCAACTTAACTTGGATCTGGCTCTCTAGTGCTGAGAGCGCCGCCGTGCTCTTCTCTGCTCTGGCCTGACCGACCTGAACCATGGCGTCCGCATAGCGCCCGCGGGAATAGAGGGCTTTGGCTTGTTTGAAGTGCTTCCGATAGGGAGTCGGTACGACCAAAAAGCCAAACACGCTGATGATCAACAACGCCGGAGCCGCCCACATTAAGCGTTTTCGCCATTTGCGGGGTTTCCGACCCAGAACCGAGGTGAGATCAAGGGCAGGCTCGCCCGAGGACCGCGCGTCCTTCGTAATGGAAGGCGGCGCCGGCATTTCGCTCAATAGTTTTTTTGCCGTTTTAACCGCCGTTATTTGGGATTCGGTGTTATAGGTCGGCGCGTCAATCGCCCAACACAACGCTTGGTCGGCGCCGGAGTTGTCCCCGAGATGCCGTTTGAGCTCGCTCATCTCAAGGAATACGCAAGGTGCCGCGCGGTTTCGCAGCAGATCGATCCGTTCTTGAAGGAACGCGGCTGCCCCTGTCGGGCCCGGTCTGCCCTTGGCCATCTCCTTGGCGACCGATTGAAAAGCCACGGATGAGGTCACGAAAAGCTCGGCCTTCAAGATCTTCTTCGTTGCATCATCGACATCGCACAAAAAGTCCAGATCCGGGTCTTTGGCGAGTATGTACTCCACATGCGGGAGCCCTTGGCCTAAATCCCCTTGGGCGAGGAAGTACGATCCAAGGGCATAGTGGCACTTCAATTCATCGAAAGCAAAAAGCCGACGACTATTGAGCGCCTCTTCCCACAGCATCTTGGCTTGTAACTGGGAGGCAGGATCAGGCCGAGCCGCCAAGACCTCCGCCTGGCTCATGAGCCCCTTGGCCTTAGCCCGTTCTATCAGGACCTGGGCATCGCTTTCGGGATCCATTATTTCACTCCCCCAATGCGCTCCTGGGCTATCCGGAGCTTCATACCCTGAAAACCGTTCCGCAGTTCTTGCAGGTCAAAGATACGCTCTGAAATCCAAGAGAGGACTTGTTGACCGCCGCGAATCTCGAGTATTGGCCGACGTCATACAGCGAAGAAACATCCTCGGTGATCAAGCACTTTGGACACGTCACTTTATGAGTAGGCGAGGCTGGAGCCGGAGGGGCCGGCTCTTCCCGCCGAGCCTCCTCTCCGCTCGGCATCCCCGGCTCCGGAAGCGACCGTCCAGTCATCGATTTGAGGATCGCTGTCTGCGCCTCGAGCGTGGCATGGGTATTGGCTTCGATCGAAATGAAGCAGGATATCGCCTGTCCGGCAGCAACGATCAGAACCCCTGATATGGCGACGAGAAGCCCGGGCGCGCCTGCCAAAAGCGCGCCGAGCCCAGTTCCCCCTCTCCTCCCTTGCAATCCGGCCATAGCGACCATCGCGACAAAACCGACGATCCCTCCTCCCGCGACCACGATCCATCCTAAAGCGCTGATAATGCTTCCCATGGTTCGGAGAGTCCGGAATCGGTTCGAATCCACTCCTGCGCTTTCCATGGTTACCTCCTGGCTCGGCGAATATGGTCCTATATCGTGTAGACCGCAGGAACGGGAGAAATTCCCGGCTTGCTGACAGGCGGGGGCATCCTGATGTACATTAATCCCGATGGGACAACGGCGGCACCTAATTTTCGGACTCCTAACGGTCTTCATTCTGGTCCGATGCGGCGGTAACGGCCCGTCTGGTTCGATTCTGCTTTCCGTCAGGGAAGCCCATCTTCGCATGCTGACCGTCGACGCCGATGTCGCCGCGGGGATCCCCGGTGACGGCCGGGCGGCCCGGCGGGCGTTCGATCCGAGGTCCATGAAGAAAGGCGGGCTCGACGCCGCCGTCCTCTATCTCCGAGCTCCGGCCACGTCCGGGGCGATACTCGAGGGGATCGATTCCCTCGTCAAAACCATCGGCGCACGCCCGGACCGGGCCGCGCTCGCTTTGACCTCCGAGGACGCCTACAAACTCGAGAAAGAGGGCCGCCGGGCGATCTATCTCGGGCTGCTCTACGGCGACTCCCTGGGGACGGATATCGCCCTTTTAGGAACATTCCATGAAAGGGGCGTCCGGTTCCTGAGGTTGTGCTCCGGCTCCGGCAACGCCATTTGCGGCGGGTCTTCCGACCGGGGGGAGGCCGAGGACCGCGGCCTCAGCGCCTTTGGCCTGGAAGTGGTATCCGCCTGCAACCGGCTGGGCCTGGTCATCGATGTCGGCGGCGCTTCGGCGCGGTCGATCGCCGACATCCTGGCCGCGAGCCGGGCCCCGGTCGTCTGTACTGCGGGGAACCTGCCGGGCTCGACCGAGGCGATGAGCGCCGTCTCCGAAGAGACCGCCAAGGCCATCGCCGCCGGAGGCGGGGTCGTGCTCGTCTCTTTCGATCCGCGTCGTCTCGTCCCGCCCGGCGGGGACCGGCCGGCCGGCGTGCCCGACATCGCCGATCATATCCTCCGCTTGGTGGAGGCGATTGGCGCCGAGGCGGTCGGTATCGGCTCGGGCTGGGGAAGCCACGACGGAGTGGCCGGCTGCTCGGACGCCTCCGAGGTCCTCGCGCTGACGGTCGAACTCCTCAGGCGCGGCGTCAATGAGCACGATCTCGAGGCCATCTGGGGAGGGAACGTCATGCGGGCCTTCAAGCGGGCCGTCGGCGGGGCGGCGCCGGAGCGATAGGAAAGACGGCCATGAGAAGGGCCAGGCGATCGCTCGCGGGGATATCGGTCATCCTGCTGGCCATGGTCCCGGCGGCCCTTCCGGCCGCGGTCTTGCAGGTCCCCGCCGGCCATCCGACCATCAAATCCGCCGTGGAACGGGCCGCGGAGGGCGACATCGTGCTCGTCGCCGATGGCGTCTATCTCGAGAAGAACATCGTCGTCGCGAAAGATATTACGATCAGGTCGAAGAACCCTTACGGGGCGGTCATCTACGGCTCCCCGCGGACGGGCGACGCCATCTTCATCGTCCAGGCCGCCGCCCGCATCGAGGGGTTCGTGCTCAGGAACAGCGCCGTGGCCGTCGAACAGAGGGACAGTCCGGACGTGCGCTGGGAAGCCTCGGACCTAGCCCTGTTCGACTGCCTGGTCGGACTGTCGGTCAACGACCCGGAAGCCAACGTCGGCTCCGCGGTCATCCGACGGGTCGCGATCTTCGGGCCGGCGAACTCGTCCGGCATCTCCACGAACGACGCGGGCCGCGTGGAGGCGTCCGGCTGCCTGGTCGTCGGCTGCGACATCGCCTTCCAGGGCTACGACCATCTCTCTTTCACGGTCAGGGACTCGCTGGTGATCGACTGCGCTTGGGCGTTCGACGAGAGCACGAGCCATCGACCGGTGCCGCCCGCCACGAGCCGGATCGTGCGGGACGCCGGCGTGCGGGCGTTCGACTCCGCTTCCTTACGGGACCCCCGACGGTTCGGGGAGGTGGAGCGATTCCTCGGAAATTCGCTCTTCCCGGCCGGGGCCGGCGGGGATGAGCGCTCCCCTTTTCCGTCTAAGAAGGCTTTCGCGGCGCTCGTCCGTGGCCTGCTCCTGGCCTCGGCGGGGCGGGCGGAGACGGCCGGCGAGAGCTTTCTCGCCGCCCGCGCCGCCGCCGAGCGGGCCGGAGCGAAAGAGCTCGTCTGGCGGTCCATGGCGGCCGCGGCCCGGCTCGCCGCCGACTGCTCGGCCACGGATGAGGCCTTGGCCCGCTACGAGGAGGCGGCCGCCTTCCTCGAAGCATGGCTCCCCGACCTGGCCGTGGGCATCTACCGGATCGATTTCCTGGACGAGAAGATGCCGGTCTTCGAGGCCCTCATCCGCCTCTGTCTCGAGAAAGACCGGGCCGCGCCCGGCGGAGGATGGAACGAACGGGCCTTCCTCTGCGCGGAGCGGGCCAAGCGCGTGACCTCGCGGTTCCGGGCCGGGATATCGAGAGCCCCCGGGCGGGGGCTGCCGGCGAGCCGGGCGACGGCCGGGGAGATCACGGCGCTCCAGATCGCGTTGAGCGATCCGGACCTGTCCGCGTCCGAAAAGGAGAAATTGGTCGCCCGCCTCGAGAGCGCCGAAGAGGAACACCACGCCGCCCTCGTCGAAGCTGAGTTGAACGAGGGCGGACCGGCCCCTTCCGGGCGAGACGCCGGCGCCTCCCCTATCGGCTTCCGCGAGGCGAAGGACCGGCTCGGGGATGGCGCCCTACTGTCCTATGTCCTGGGCGAAACGGCTTCGTACGCCTTCCTGGCCTCGGACGGCGGCTTGGAGAGCGCCGTTCTGCCGGACGGGAGGACGATCGCCACGGCGGTCGAGCGCTATCTGCGCTTCCTCCGGCTCGGCGACGGCCGGGAATTCCGGGGCGCGGGGGCGGGGGCGCTGCTCTTCGACACGCTCATCGGGCCGTTCGCGGACCGGTTGGGCACGACCGGGCGAACCCTCATCGTGGTCCCGGACGGGCTCCTGCGCTATCTGCCGTTCGAAACCCTCGTCCGCGCCGACAAAGGAGCGTCCGGGGATCCGGAGTTCCTGGGGAACATGCTCGAGATCAGCTACGCCGCTTCGGCAACAGAAGCCCTGTTCCTCCCCGAACGGACGGCAGAAGGCGCCAGACCGGACGGCGTCCTGGCGGTCGGATGCTCGATCGGCGTGGCTTGCGACAATCGGTCCAGAGGGAAGAAGCTGTCCTTTCTCCGCCTGCGGCACGTTGCCGAGGAGATCGCCCGATTGGAACGGGCCCTGCGGGGAAGGAGCGTCACGGCCGTCCTGGGCAGCGATGCGAGCGAAGCGCGGCTCAAGTCGGCCGGGCTCGATGGTTTCGCTGTCATCCACATAGCCGCGCATGGCGTCCTCGACGACGAGAGCTGGTGGAGGTCGGCCCTGCTGCTGAAGCCGGGGCCGGACGGCGCCGAGGACGGCTATCTGACCGCCCTGGAGGTACCAGGCCTCGGGATATCTGCGCGCCTGGTCGTCCTGTCGGGCTGCGAGACGGGATCCGGAAGGCTGTTCGGCGGCGCGGGGATCCGCGGCCTGAGCCGCGCGTTCCTGCGAGCGGGGGCCGAGAGCGTGCTCGTCAGTCTCTGGAACGTCGACGACAAGGCCACGGCCGCGTTCATGGAGAGATTCTATGCGGGTTTGGGGAGGGGCGATCCGCCGGGCCGGGCTCTGGCCGCGGCGAAACGGGGCATGATGCGATCGGGGTACCGGAATCCCTACTACTGGGCGCCGTTCGTCCTCATAGGGAGATCTGACGGACGGGCGCTATTCGATGACGAAGCTCCCTGACCCGGAAGTCAGGAGGTTGCCGTCCGCATCGAGGGCCGAGACGGTCCAGACATAGGTTCGCCCCCTGACGAGCGCGCCGCGGACTTCCGCCGGGAGGACGAGCTCGTTGACTAGGAACGCCGCCCCGGCATGGACGCGCCGGAGAGAGTCGTCGATGAGCTCGAGTCGATAGCTTTCGGCCCGCGGGACGGGAGACCAGCGGAGAACGGCCGGAGGCGCGGAGATCCGGCCGGCCGGCTCGATGGAGGCCAGCGGCGCGGCGGAGCCGCGGAGATCGGAGTGACGGCCCCCCCGCGAGATCGCCAGGTAGGCCCCGGATCCCAAGGCGAGGGCGAGAAGGGCCAAGACGGGCGCCAAGCGGAGGCCGGCGAGGACCGCGAACGGGCGCGGACGCGAAGGGCGGGCGGCTTCGTGCTCCGCGACGAAGGCGTCGACGCGGGGCTCGAGGTCGCGCTTCAGCTGCTGAAGGACGCCGTATCGGACCGAACAACGTGAGCAGACGGCCAGGTGGCCGAGCATCCGATCGGTCTCGCGGGCCGAGGTCTCGCGCGAGGCGAAGCGGATAAGCTCGCTATCGGCGGGGCACCTGCGGATCATGTGCGCTTCCATGCCAGGCGCGGTTTGGGGGCCTTGGCCGGGCGGCGCTTCTCCCGCCTCTCCCCCGCCGAGAGCGCTCCGATCTTGGCCTTGACCTCGTCGAGCCCGCGGTAGAGCAGGTGGCGGACGGAGTTCATGCTCTCGCCGAGGTAGAGGGCCGTCTCCCCGAGGCTCAGGCCCTGGAGGTGAAGGAGGACGGCGGTCCGGCGGCGGCGAGGCAGGGCATCGATGGCCTTCTCGGTCAGAGCGAGCAGTTCCTTCTCCTCGAACAGGTATTCGGGGGACAGGCTGTCGACGTAGGCTTCGAGGGGGCTCTTGCCGGTCTCGGCAACATCAGCCAGGCAGACCGCGGGGATGCGTTCGGCGATGACATCGAGGGCCGTCGAGTAGACCATTTTCCATATGTATGACCGTAGATTGCCGATCTTTTTCCCGCGCGAGGCCATATTCAGGAGCTTGAGCTTGACGTCCTGGTCGATCTCCTGCTTTTCCTGGTCGGTCAGGCCGGGGAAGTTGGCGCAGATGATCTTCTTGACGGAGAGGGACACCTCGTCGAGGAAGGGCCCCGCCTTGAGGACGTCTTCGAGTTCCATCACCTTGGCTATGGGGGGATGATAGGACGAATCGAGGGAAAAAGTAAAGCAAAGCCAGAAAGCGTGCGAATTGATGGGAAATAATCATAAAAAATCGGTCTACAGAGAGATGGGACATCCGGGGGCTCGTCTCCAGCCATGGGGGGATTCTGATCAGACCGCATGTTGAGCAGGCTATCGGTTAGGGGGCTTTGAGGCGAATTTAAAAGTTTCGAAATACCAAATTAGGAGGGGAACGTGAATAAGAAGATGTTGGTGGCCCTAGGGTTGATCCTCTTTGTTTCCATCGCCCTGTTAGCGGCGGTCCCCAAAGCCCTGGAGAGTCGGTTCGTGATCAGCGACCCGGTCTGGCGGGAGATCCCGATCCGCACGGCCCTCCATAGCGAGTATGAGAAGATCTGGCAGATCGGCGTTTCGACCATCCTCGAGAACAACTTCGACATCGCCACGATGGAGAAGGAATCGGGCTATATCCGCACGACCTGGAACGAAGGCGTCGTGGTGCTGGGAAAAAAATGGTACTACAAGGTCCAGATCAGCTTGAAGTACGTGGCCGACAACCAGAAGTACACGAAGGTTAGACTGCAGGTTGCCGGCGAGCTGGCCAAGGGCGGGAAGAAAGGCATTTCCCAGTTCTTCAGGGGCTACGATACGGTGCTTCTCCAGACTCTCTTCCAAGACCTACAGTCCAAATTGGGCGAGATCTGAACTCGCCTTTATGAGGAAGAGGCTTCCACTTGTGGAAGCTTGATCGTGCGGCTAGCCGTTTGGACAATCCACAGATTCGTATCGTCTAATTAAATGCGGGGATGAGGATATGCGGAATACTACAACTAAGCCCATTATCACCAACGTTTACAAGCATAATGCGATTATCATTCCTCTGGCGGCGATGCTTTTTCTTCCGCTGACGATAAAGGCGCAAAATGTTGAAAACCGTTTGAGCACGGCAGGGCCGGTACCGCCGGCAGGGATCGATGTCCGGGGGTTTGTCTTCACGGGAGTGAGAATCCAAGCGGCAACTATTATACCAGGCGTTCCCGCATATGAATGGAGGTACGGGTGTGGACCAACGGCTGTGGGAATGGTCCTTGGTTATTATGACGGACATGGTTATGACGACCTTTTGCCCGGCGACTCCTCGACTCAATCTGACGTCGTGGACGAGGCCATCGCTTCGACCGAACATTATAATGATTATAGCCTTCCTATCGATAGCCCTCCCACTCTCTTGCCTGACCGCTCGGAGCTCCCTAGCGGCGATGAGCATGCGGATAACAGCCTAGCCGATCTTATGAAAGCCTCACGAAGCGTTGAAAACCTGTATTATGGATACGCTCGAAGTATAGATATTGCCCCCGCATTCGAAGCCTACTTATCGATGGTCAGTAGTTACGCCGGAACGTCTTCTGCTGTGGGCTTTGGTGCATTTAGCTGGGAGGCATTCAAGAATGAGATTGACCACTTTCGACCCGTTGTTCTACTCGTTGACCACGACGGAGACGGTGAAACTGATCATTTTATCACGGCCATCGGTTACGACTCAGTCGACGGAATGAATCTATATGGCTGCTACAATACATGGGATTTTGAAACCCATTGGTTCGAATATAGGGCAATGGCTTCTGGAAGCCCTTGGGGAATCCACTCGGTCTATACCTTCTCAATGGAACCCCCGCTTGATGTAACGTCGCCAAATGGACTCGAAAGATGGATCAGAGATTCAGAGCATCTCATAACATGGACATCTCAAATCCCTATTGAGAATGTTAAGATCGAGTATTCCTACGACAATATCCTGCAGTGGAGTACAATCGCCGATTCGGTAAGTAATTCGGGAACATATCGTTGGCGAGTCCCCAACACCCCCTCAGAATCATGCTTTATTCGGATAAGTGATGCAACAAATCCCCTGATCTCAGACATCAACGATGCCCCGTTCGCCATTACTCGTGAATCTCCCATTTCCCTACAAGCAGTCGGCGAATGGTCCAATCCGAGGGGAGTCAGAAGCTTATGGGTTCAGGGAGATTACGTCTATTGTGGTACGGGCGACGTGGGATATGGCATGGATGTGATCGATGTTGCTGACCCGTCTGATCCAACCTCGGTCGGGGAGTTGGCGGTAACGGGCACGAGTGAAGGGATCTGCACACGGGGGAATTATAGCTATCTCGCTTCAGGATACTCCGGACTTCACATCATCGATACATCCAATCCGCTTTCTCCTACACTCATCACGACCTACGATACCTCCGGCTTCTCATACGATGTGTTCGTGCAAGGCGACTACGCTTACCTTATCGATCAGGATACGGCAACGACAGCCTCCGGTATGCTTATTATCCTTGACGTCTCAAATCCCGCAACACCCCAACTCATAGGATCGGCGGCAATTTCTAACTTCCCAACAGAGATATTCATAAGCGGGAACCACGCCTATATCTCTATCAATCAAGGAGGTCTTCTCATATATGATGTGTCGAGTCCGGCGGCGCCGAGTCGTGCGGCATACTTCTATATGTCCTGGTCAAACGCCCAGGGGGTCTATGTCAGCGGAAATTACGCTTTTCTAGCGGACCAGTTCTATGGTCTCCAAATAATCGATGTTTCCACGCCTACGACGCCCGTCCTGTTCGGTTCCTACGAAATTCCCCAAGCAAACTGCGTCTACGTCAGCGACGGTTATGCATATGTAGCAGCCCGGCTTTACGGACTGTATGTCATCGATGTCAGCAATCCGTCCGAACCGCTTCAAACCGGTTTCTTTGATACTGGAGGGACCGCGATCCATGTCGTGGCCAGGGGAGGCTTCGTCTATATAGCGGATCTCTATAGCCTCTTGATTCTAAGGATCGACAACTTCCCCAAGGACGACTTCGTCGGGACATGGGACTCCCAAGGGGTTTATTTCCGGAATTCCGATGCGAACAGTTGGACCCGGCTGGCCTCCCCAGCATCCCTTATCGCATGCGGCGACTTGGATGGGGACGGAGTCGCCGACTTGGCCGGCATCTGGCCTGGTCAGGGAGGCGTATGGATCAAGAATTCCCGGACTTCGAATTGGGTGAAATTGGCTTCAACAGCGAGGCATATCGCCACTGGTGACATGAACGGCGATTCACGGGAGGATCTGGTCGGAACTTGGGATGGCCAAGGCACATTCTACAGGAATTCCATAACGGGAGCATGGGTGAAGGTCGCATCTCCGGCCGAACTGGTCACGGCGGCGGATATCGACGGCGACGGCACAGATGACCTTATAGGCATATGGCCCGGCCAGGGCGGAGTGTGGGCGCGACTGTCCACCACTTCGGGCTGGGCGAGACTCTCATCAACGGCCCTGGATATCGCGGCGGGAGACATGAACGGCGACGGGAGAGAGGACCTTATCGGGACTTGGGATTCCCAGGGGGTTTACTACCGAGATTCCATGAACGGGGCATGGATCAAGATGGCCTCCCCGGCAAGCCAGATCGCAAGTGGCGATCTCGATGGAGACGGGACAGCTGACCTCCTCGGGATATGGCCATCCCAGGGCGGCGTCTGGGTGAAGTATTCGAATTCGGGAACGTGGGTGAGATTATCGCTTACTGCGAACGATATCACCTCCGGGCGTATGCGTGTGGCCGTGGCTTATTCCGAGTCGCCGGCCGCGACGCTGCTGCCCGGGGACATAAATCTGCCCGGACCTTACGGCGGATATGAACCGGGACCGGAGGGGGCTATTGAACAGATCGATCTTTCTCAGACCGGTCCGGGCGGGCACCGGTTCAGCTATCGGGAGGAAAAAAGCATAGATCCTCGCGCACATCAGGTCGCGCGATCGGCTACCGCTCATTTGCCCGGACCGGGAGAGAGCGGATTCAAGTGTGTCGAACAGGACAATCCTTTCCCCGTCGAGGTCGAGCGGATCCCTCCGCGACCTGCCAAGAACAGGGAGAAGAGAAAATAGTACGCCGGGCCTACCTTACCGCAGCCAGTCCGCGTTCCGCTTGAAGTTCGTGGCCGCGAAGCGGACCCGGTAGGGGTAGCGGACCTTGACGAAATCGAAGTCCCCGTCGTGCGGCTCCTCGTGCGGATTGAACAGAGGCGCCGATCCCGGGAAATGGACGTTGCTGGCGCCCGCCTGCCCGAAGAGGCGCAGGGCGGGAACGATGGCGGCGTCGGGCACGGCGACGACGACCGTCTGGAGCAAGCGGCGCGATCCATAGAGGAGAGCCGCTACGGACCCGGCGTTCTCGGCCGGCATGACCTGGACGTAGCGGTAGGTCTCGTCCGGCAGCCAGAAGGAAGGCCGGTCCTTGATCCGCACGAAGGCCGAGCCGTCCGGGGTCGGGACGACGTCGGCTGATCCCGCGTAGATCCGAGCCAGGCGGAGCCCCACGGGCCTCAGGACCGGATTGACGGGCGAGGCGAGCTTGGCGTGCCTGTCGAGGGCCTCAGCCAGCTCGGCCGCGAAGGCGCGATGGTCGCCTTGGACGTAGACGTTCTTGACCGAGTAGCAGGCCGCCCCGTCGAAGGCCGAGATGTCGCTGGCCAGGCCCTCCAGGACCTTTTCCTGAAGCTCGGGCGAGGTGGCGAATTCCCGCGAGACGTAGGCGACCCCCACCTTGTGCCCGTGTCCCAGGACGACGGGACCGCGGGCCAGCCGGCGCGCCCGGCCCTCGACGTCGCTGACGGTCGCGTCGGATCCCAGGACGTTGACCGCGGAGGAGGCGGCCAGGAGCCGGTCCTCGACCGTCGCGTCCCCCCCCTTCCAGTAGCCGCAGGCGATGGTCGAGCGGACGAGAGGGGCTATCTCGGCCATTTTGGCCAGGTAGATCATCGGGAAGACCGCCGCCGTGGACGGGAGCTTGAGGACCTGGGCCGCGCCCCGGTCCCAGGCCCCTCCCCCGGACGCGGGCCCGACGGGCAGCCCGATGCGGGTCAGGACGGCCGAGTATCCGGCGACGTTCCCCGAAGCGAAGTGGCTGATGAGGCCCGGCTCGCGCCGTCGCGTGAAAGGCCGGTTCAGGCCGAACCGCTGGAGGTGGCCGAAGGCCGTCTCGACGGGACGGCGGGTCCGTAAAGCCCGCTCGATGAACCGGCCGACGAGGGCTGGATCGTACGCGACCAGGGGCGGGAAGATGCCCAGCCCGAAGCGCTCGATGTCGTGGCGCGAGAATCCGTCGACGCGGCGGACAAGGTCGACGACGGCGCGGACATCGGGCCGGGAGAGGTCGGCGAAGTGGGCGTCGAGCCGGGCCATGGCGGCTTGGATCTCGGCCGCGGGGAGGGCGGCGAAGACCTCGCGGGACCGGGCCCGGAGGGCCGGCAGCAGATCGTCGAGCCGGTCGGCCTCGATGAGAGGGAAACGGAGGGTGAGGCCGGCGACGGACTCGGTCCTCGAGGCCGCGATCAGGGGGTCCTCGAGCACGAAATCGGCCGGCAGGGAAGCGGCGGGGACGGCGGGATCAGTCACCGGAGATCTCCGCGGCCTTGAAGGCGCAGCCGACCGTGCCCGAGGCCTCGGCCCCGGCGAAGCGGGCGACGCGGCTGAAGGAGGCGACGGCGCCGTCGGGCCGGAGCGCGACGATCTCGGCCTCGTCGTACTGCAGCACCGAGACGTTGGCCGCCGTCGGGCGTCCCGTCGAGGGCGGCGCGACGACCTTGACCAGGCCGCGGCCGGAACGGAGGGGCGCTTCGGTCTCCGGATCGACGATGTAGACGCGGCAATCGGAGGCCGGGCGGAACACGAAATCGTCGAGATCGGCGTCCCAGCCGCCCTCGATCTGGGCCGGGGTCTCGGTGAAGCTGTAGATGTCCTTGATATGGGTCGACCAGAGGGCCGGCTCCAGGCCGAAGACGGCCCCGATGCGGGCGACGAAGGCGGGCTTGTCGATGCGGGCGCCGCGGATCGAGCCCTTGGCGCCGGAATAGACGCCGCCGCTGAAGGCGACATGGCCGAGAGCGCCGAGGGCGAACTCGCCCTCCCGGAACTCGTCGAGGTAAGGCCTGAGGATCAGGGTCAGGCCGCCGAGCGAGATGCGGCGGCCGCGCGACTGGGCGTCGCGGAGGATCCCGGCCACGTCCCGCGCGGGCATCTTGCGGACCGAGGCCGGACGGCCGGCCAGGCGGTTGAGGAGGGTGCGCGGCAGGTCGACGTCGACCGTGGACCAGGTCCGCTCGTAGCGGGCGGCGCTGCCTTCGAGGCCGAGCTGCATGCGCAGGACGGCCGGGACCCCGTGATAGGCGCCCTTTTTCGAGAGGGCGCGGAGGATGCGGAGCGAGGGCGCGAAGGCCAGGCCGTCGGCGACCCCCGGGAAGCCGAAGGTCTCCCCGTAGCGCCGGGTGATGTGGGCCAGTTCGGCCGGTCCGGTGTAGACGTAGCTGGGGTCGCCCGAGGTGCTGCTCGAGATCTGGAAGACGCCCGGGACGGACAGGTCGTTGAGCTCCTCGACGAGGCCACGGGAGAGCTTGAAGGCCGAGGAGGAGACCGCCGGGATGCGATGGTACGCGCCATCGGCGGCGAAGGCCAGGAGGTCGGCCAAAAAGACGTTGCGGCGGGTGCAAAGACGGCGGTAGTAGGCGAAGCGGCGCCACTGCGACTCGATGCCGGCGAAGAGGAGGTCCTGGAAGGAGCGGTCGGGGCGGAGCGACGGGGAGACGGGAGTTTCGGCGGTTCCTGTCGCGGGCGAAGCGTCCATCGGGGCCTCCTGGTCCTTGATACGGCTATAAGATAGCCCGGCGCCCGGCCGCAGTTGTCAAGTTGGCGTCAAATTCACCTATTTCCGGCCTTGACATGATATCACATCGTGATATATATTAGTCATATATTGGGGAGGCGGACATGGCTCGAATGACCCGGACGATCATTTCCATTCCGGTGGACACGAAGAAGTGGCTTGAGGGCTACGGGAAACGCCGTAAGATCTCGGCGGCGGAAGTCGTCCGCCTGGCGATCGAGACGTTCCGGCAGGCCGGTCCGGAGGGGCCGCGCGTCCGGGAAGAGCGAGGCGCTTATGGCGCCCCCCCGACGCCGGATATCACGGACATCGGGGAGCTTCGCAGGAGGGCCGTCGAAGCGGCGGGCCGGTTCGCGTCCGGGGTGCCGGACCTATCGGTCGATCACGACCGTTATCTCGCCGAGGAACGCGTCGCTGACGGTCCCGAAAGGGACAGGAAGGGGGGCCGATGAACGTCCTCGTCGATACCAGCGCCTTCCTGGCCGTCCTCGATCGAAGCGACGAGCGGCATGCCACGGCCGAACAGACCTGGAGCGGGCTTCTCAAGGGCGATAACGTCCTCGCCTGCCACAACTATGTCCTCGTCGAGACCTCGGCCCTGCTGACGAGGCGGTTCGGGATGGAGGCCGTGGGCACGTTCGAGCGCGACATCGTGCCGGTCCTGAGGCTGCTCTGGGTGACCCGGGATATCCACGACGCCGCCGTGGCGGCCCATCTGGCCGCGGGGCGCCGCGCCCTGAGCCTGGTCGACTGCGCGAGTTTCGAGATCATGAGGCGCACGGGCCTGCGGCGGGCCTTCGCCTTCGACCCGCACTTCCGGGAATTCGGCTACGAGACCGTCTAGGCCTTGTTGACGTCGTCGACCAGGCGGCGGAGCTTGGCGATGCTCTTGTGGTTGAAGGCCAGGGTCAGGCGCGGCAGGTCGGGGCGCTCGGCGTCCTCCCCTTCCCCCTCGAGCGGCGTGAAGCGCTGCTCGATGCGGCCCTCGCGGAGGAGCGTCGGGGCGTAGGTGTCGTTGAGGCGCTCGAGCGCTTCGGGCGGCAGGGGCGAAGACAGCCGTAGCATAAGCTGCGGGCCGACCCAGCGCATGGAGTGGTAGCGCCGGTAGAACCCGGTGATCTCGTCGACGGCCTCGTCGAGGTCGTCGGTCAGCTTGAAGAGGGACAGGTCGTCCTCGTCGATCATGCCGTTGAGGACGAGCTCGGCCTTGATGTACGTCCGCCAGTGCTGCCAGTAGGTGCCGCCGGGGGCGTCGATCATGACCAGGGGCAGGAGGTTGGTCTTGCCGGTCTGGATCATGGTCAGGGCCTCGAAGCCCTCGTCCTGGGTGCCGAAGCCGCCCGGGAACAGGGCCACGGCCGAGGCCTCCTTGAGGAACAGGATCTTGCGGGTGAAGAAGTACTTGAAGTGGATGAGCTTGGGATCGTCGGCGATCGTGACGTTCGTCCGCTGCTCGTGGGGCAGGCGGATGGCCACGCCGAACGAGCCCTCGCGGCCTGCGCCCTCCTGGGCGGCGCCCATGATGCCGTCGCCGGCGCCGGTGATGATCATCCATCGGCGCTCGCGCATGCGGCGGGCGAACTCGACGGCGTGGCGGAACTCGGGATCGGCCGAGGGCGTGCGGGCCGAGCCGAAGACCGAGACTTTACGGACGTCGTGGTAGGGGGCGAAGACCTTGAAGGCGTAGCGCAGCTCCTTGAAGGCGTTGGTCAGGAGCTTGAGGTCGCCGCGGTGGGCGCCGTCGCGGGCCAGGCGGGTGATGGCCACCATGAGGTCGGCCAGGACGTCGCGGTCGCCGCAGCCGGCGGCGAAGCGGGCCAGGAAGTCGTCGATGGCGGCGTCGCGGGCGGCGGCCCAATCGTGGGGCGGCGCGGCGGGCGGGGCGCAGGCGTTGGCGGGATCGGCGGGGCGGGGCTCCGCCAGACAGACTTTTGCTTGGGGATCTTTATGTGTTTTGTTCATGTTTCCGTGGGATCGTCAAAGAGGTTAGAGGGCATTCTACCACGAATCCCCCGGAAGCGCTAAACGAGGGCGTCGATCTCGGCGATCTTGCGGGCCAGGCGGACGGCGGAGATGGGGAAGGCCGTCTTGATCTCGGGGGCGAAGAGCGAAAGCTTGAACTCCTCGATCATCCAGCGCAGCTCCTCGACGGCCGCCTGTTTAACAGGGGACATGAGACTCTGTCCCTCTTTTTTGGGGCCGGGGCCCGGGCCAAGGGCGGGACCGCGGCTGGGCGCGGAACGCAGGCGGGTCCATTCGAAAACGTAGGGCTCGACCTGGGCGGCCTTGGCCTTGTCCTTGTCCGGGGCCAGGCGGGCCCGCTCGAGACGGATGAGCAGGCCCTCGAGGTAGCGCGGCAGGCGGACGAGGCGGGCGATGTCGTAGAGGGCCAGGAAATCCTTCGGGACGAGCCGGTCGAGGTCGGCGGCCACGGCGTCGATGTACTCCGGCTTGACGCGCTCCTTGAGCTTGCTCAGCTCGTAGAGGCCGAGCTTTTTCGCGCCGGCTCCGGTGCCCGGGCCCGCCGCCCCTCCCCCGCCGCTGCCCGGGCCGAGGGCGGCCCGGACCTTGGCGTTGAGCTCGACGACGCGGACGACGGCCTGGGTCAGGGCGTGGCCGCGGTCGAAGAGCGTTCGCCCGGCCTCGGCCTCGCAGGCCTTGAACTCCGCCTGCGTGCGGATGTTCCTCTCGAGGACGTCTCGGGCCAGGGCCGCCTCGATGCCCTTCTCGAGCGCCTCGCGGCCGCCGAAGAAGAGGGCGGCGCGGTCGTGCTCGGCCGGGATCTTGTGGTAGCGGCGGACGAAGGCCAGGTCCTTGGCGAACCGGCGCAGGAGGAGGGCCCGGACGCCCTGGCGATGGGCGGCCTCGGCCTCGGCCCGCGTCGGGAACAAGCGGATGGCGAGCGCCTCCGGACCGTCGGCGCCCGCGGTTTGGACAAGGGCCGGGTAGGCCGTGAGCGAAGTGCCGACGGCGACGGACTCGGGCAGGTCGCCGAAGTCCCAGTCGGCGACGCCGTCGCGTTCCCAGACGCGGCGGGCCTCCTGCCAGGCCGGGGACTCGACTTTGGATGGGGCCTCGTCGGCCGCGCCGAGCTTCTTGCGCAGCAGCTCGACGTCGCGGCCGGCGTCGATGACCTTGCCCGTGGCCGGGTCGACGACCGCGACGCGCATGCGCAGGTGGCGGGGCACGTCGGCCAGCTCCCATTCGCGGGCCGGGATGTCGACGCCGAAGCGGCGCCGGACGAACTCGGAGACGGCCTTGAAGAGGGGCGTCTCCTCGGGCGCCTGGGGCATCTCGCGGGCGATCGTCTCGGCCTTCTCGGCGACCGGGACGAGGAGCTTGCGGTGGCGCTTGGGCAGGCCCTTGATGAGGGCGACGATCTTGTCGCGGTACTGGCCGGCCACGCCCCACTCGAGGCGGCCGGGCGGGATGGCCGAGAGGAGGGAGGGCGGCACGGTCAGGGTCACGCCGTCGTCGTCCTCGCCCGGCGCGAACTTGTAGACGGCGCGGAAGGGCCGGCCGGCCACCTCGACGCTGTCGGGGAAGGCGGCCACGTCGTCCTCGCCGGGGCGGTAGTTCGTGAGCCGGTCCTCGTCGAGGCGCAGGAACGAGTCGTCGCCGCCGCGGTCGCGGACGTCCGCGAGGAGCTTGCGCAGGCTGCGGATGTCGCGGATGCCGGCGAGGCGCTCCGAATAGAACTTGGCGATCTCGCCCTCGGCGACCAGGATGTCGCGGCGCCGCAGCTTCTCCTCCATCTCCTCGACCCGGCGCTGCAGGGCCAGGTTGTGCTCGAGGAAGGGCGGCGGGTCGTCGATCTCGCCCTCGACCAGGCCGTTCATGACGAAGATCTCGTGGGCCTCGTCCGGGGCGATGCGGCCGTAGGAGACGCGCCGTTCGCGGACGATCTCGAGACCGAAGAGCGAGACCCGCTCTTTCGCCGTGACCTCGCCGCGGGCCCGGTCCCAGGCGGCGTCCGAGTAGGTCCGCTTGCAGAGCGGGCCGCCCAGCTGTTCGAGCCAGGCCGGGTCGATGCGGGCGGCGGTGCGGGCGAACAAGCGCGAAGTCCGGACGATCTCGGTCGAGACGATCCAGCCGGCGCCCTTGCCGAAGAGGACCGAGCCGGGCCAGAGCGTGACCTCGCGGTTCTTGGCGGCGGCGTACTGGTTCTTCTCCTTGTGGGCGGCGATGTTCGAGAGATAACCGCTGAGGATGGCCCGGTGGATGGCCCCGTAGAGCGCGGGCGAGATATCGGAGTGCAAATGGGGGGACGCTATCGAGCCGGGGGGGCTGGTCGCTCCGGGCCGCCGCCGCCCCTGCCTCCCTCGCCTCTCCCCCGCTTCGAGCTCCCGCAGGGCCGAGACGATCTCGGCGTGGAGATAGACCCACTCGCGCATGCGCGGGAACGACAGGAAATTCTCGTGGCAGAAGCGCCGCTTCTGGACGAGCGAGCCCAGCTTCTCGAAATCGCCGTGGTAGCGGTTCCAGATGTTGAGCCGGGCCAGGAAGTCGGAGTCGGGGTGCTTGAAGGCCTCGTGGACGGCGTCGGCCTGTTGGGCCTTTTCGGGCGGCCGCTCGCGCGGGTCGCGGACGCTGAGGGCCGCGGCCAGCACGGCCACCTCGGGGACGCAGTTCTCGGCCCGGGCCTCGACGAGCATGCGCGACAGGCGCGGATCGAGCTGCATGCGGGCCATGGTCTGCCCGATCGCGGTCAGCTCCCAGCGGAAACGCGGGCCGTGGTAGGTTGTCCCCGTTTTGCGGATGGCGCCGAGCTCGACGAGCGTGTCGTAGCCGTCGTGGACGGCTTTGGTCGAGGGCCGGTCGATGAACGGGAAATCGAGCGGGTCGCCGAGCCCCAGGTCAGTCATGCGCAGGATGACCTCGGCCAGGTCCGAGCGCAGGATCTCGGGCGAGGTGTACTCTTCGCGGGCCTCGTACTCCTCCTCGCTGTAGAGGCGCACGCACAGGCCTTCCCGGACGCGGCCGCAGCGGCCTTTGCGCTGGTCGGCCGAAGCCCGCGAGATGGGCGAGATGGGGAGGGAATTGATGCGCGTCCCGGGCTGGTACTGGGCGATGCGGGCGACACCCGTGTCGACGACGTAGCGGATGCCCGGGATGGTCAGGGAAGTCTCGGCGACGTTCGTGGCGACGACGATCTTCGGCAGGGTCTCCGTATAGACGCGCCGCTGCTCGCCGGCCGGCAGGCGCGAGAACAGGGGCAGGACTTTGACGGCCGGCCACTTGCGGCCCTCGAGCATGCGGCAGGTCTCGAGGATGTCCTGCTCGGTCGGCATGAACACCAGGATGTCGCCGGGCGGCTTGTCGCGGCGCAGGTAGGTGACGGCCTCGACGGCCTGGTCGACGTAGTCCTTGTCCTCGGCCTCCTCGGCGTCCGGGACGCGGTACTCGACGTCGACGGGGTAGAGCCGGCCGCTGACCTCGACGACGGGGGCGTTCTTGAAGGCCTTGGAGAACTTCTCCGTGTCCATCGTGGCCGAGGTGATGACGAGCTTGAGGTCGGGCCGCTCGTCGAGCAGGCGGCGGACGATGCCGAGGAGGAAATCGATGTTGAGGGAGCGCTCGTGGGCCTCGTCGATGACGAGGGTGTCGTACTCGTGGAGGCCGCGGTCGCCCTGCGTCTCGGCCAGCAGGATGCCGTCGGTCATGACCTTGATGTAGCCGTCGCGCGAGGTGCGGTCCTGGAAGCGGATCTTGTAGCCGACGGAGCGGCCGAGCGGCTCGCCGAGCTCCTCGGCGATGCGGTGGGCGATGGTCACGGCGGCCAGGCGGCGCGGCTGGGTGACGCCGACGCGGCCGGCGACGCCGCGGCCGGCCTCGAGGCACATCTTGGGGATCTGGGTCGATTTGCCGCAGCCCGTCTCGCCGGAGACGATGATGACGCGGCGGCGGGGCGAGCGCAGGAGCTCGACGATCTCGGCGGCGCGCGAGGCGATGGGCAGCTCGTGGGGGTACGAGACGCGCGGCACGTTGCGGGCCCGGGCGGCCAGCCAGGCCTCGAGGCGGGCCTGGGCCTCGGCGCGGGAGCCGGCGCGGGGGGCGCGAGATGCGGGTTTGCCGTCCATCGCGGCCTATTCTACCCCGTCCCCGGCGAGAGGGACAGCCCCCGGCGGGCCGCTCCCCCGGAGCCGGGTCAGGCGGTGAGGGTCTTGAGCGACTCGAGCGCCGCGGTCACGTCCTCGTCGCGGTTGTTGAGGTAGAACGAGACGCGGATGGAGTTGAGCCCGCCTTCGGACACGGGCCGGGCCCGGATCTTGTCCTTGCCGAGGTGCTGCATGATCTCGGTCATGGGGTGGGAAGCCATCCGGAAGCCGATCATGAGCGTGCGGTAGGCCTCCTCCTCGGGCGACAGGCGCTCGACGCCGGGGATGTCGGCCAGGCCGCGGTAGAAGCGCTCGGCCATCGGCTTGCAGCGGGCCTGGATGCGGTCGGCGCCGATCGTGGCCACGAGGTCGAGGGCCGTGCCGAGGGCGTAGAACAGGGCGTCGTTCTGGGTGCCGGATTCGAAGCGCTCGGCGGTCGGCTTGAGGACGAACTCGCCCTTGGCGACGTCGTAGCGGAGCGAGGAGCCGCCACCGACGGTCTGGGGGCGCAGGACCTCGGCCATCCCCGGGCGGGCGTAGATGAAGCCGGTGCGCTTGGGGCCCATCATCCACTTGTGGGTGCTGCAGGTGTAGAAGTCGACGCCGGTCGCGGCGATGTCGAAGGGCGCGTTGACGGGCGCCTGGGCGCCGTCGAGGGCGAACCAGATGTTCTTGGCGCGGGCGAGCGAGGAGATCTCTTTGACCGGGAAGAGCTGGCCGGTCGTGCAGCTGACGTGGCTGAAGATGATGAGCCGGGTGCGCGGCGTGACGAGCCGGGCGATGCGCTCGACGTTGCCGGCCGCGCGGGCGATGTCGGGCTCGAAGAGGCGGATGGCGATGCCGTCCTTCTGCATGCGGTTGAGGAGGGCCGAGTGGACGGCGACGTGCTCGTGGGTCGAGGTGACGACCTCGTCGCCGTGCTTGAGGGGCAGGCCGTTGACGATGACGTTGACGCCCTCGGTGGCGCCGCCGATGAGGCCGAGGTCCTCGCGGCGGCAGGACGGGCCGAGGGCCCGGGCCAGCTTGTCCTTGACCGCCTGCCAGGGCTTCTCGTCGTGGCCGGCGCTCGGGGCGCGCTCCTCGGCCCGGAGGAAGCCGACCAGGGCGTCGATGACGGGCAGAGGCGACGAGCCGAGGCCGCCGAAGTTGAGGAAGATCCAGTCGGGATCGAGGATGAACTGCTCGCGCAGGAGTTGCCAGAAGAAGGCGTCGTCGCCGGAAGCGGCGGCCTGGGCGAGTCGCGCGGTGAAGGGCTCGGGAGATGGGGCGGGCGCGGCGGCGGCGCGGGAAACGAGGGGTGCGAGGGGCAGGCCGGTCGCGCCGGCGGCGGCCAGTCCGGCGGTCATCTTGAGGAACTCTTTTCTCTTCACGGGCGCTCCTTTCGCGCGGGATCCACGGTGAGGAGGGATTATTGTCGGTCGGCTCGTCCGAGTCAACAGCGACGGTGGGATGCGCGGGAGCCGGCCCGAGGGCCGGGGGCCATGGGTCCGAGGCTCAACGCTTGCGGAGACCGGCCAGGTGATAGGCCGCGCCCGCGGCCACGACCGCGCCGCCCACGATCCAGGACATCCGCGGCAGGCTGGCCATGAGCACGAGGCAGGAGACCAGGCCCAAGCCGGCCACGGCCCGCAGGCGGCCGCGGAAGGCCTTCAGGCCGCTGATGTTCAGGGCCGCATAGTACAGGAGGAGCGAGAAGCTGCTGATGTAGGCGATGTGCGGAAGGTCCGAGAGGAAGACGAGGGCCATCATGATCGCGCCGCCGAGGAGGATGGCGTTGCGCGGGGCGCCGGTGCGGCGGGACGTCGCGGCGAAGGCGCGGGGCATCTCCCCTTCCCGGGCCATGACCTCGGCCAGGCGCGAGACGCCGAGCACCGAGGCCAGGGCGACCGTGCCGGACGCGGCCAGCCCGCCTAAAGCGACCAGGCCGGCGCCGAAGGCCAGGCCCATGGCGCCCAGGGCGTCGGTCAGGGGTGAGCCCGAATCGGCCAGGATCCTGAAGCCGGACCCGCCCACGGCTGCGACGGCCACGATGAGGTAGATGCCGGTCGATATGAAGATCGACCACAGTGTGGCCCGGGGAACGTTGCGGCGTGGGTCCTCGATCTCGTCGGCGACGATGGCGACGCGGGCGAAGCCGGCGTAGGCGAAGAAGATCGTCGCCGCGCCGGCCCAGACGCCGCGGACGCCGAAGGGCAGGAAGGGGCGGAAATGGGCGGTCCGGAAGTGGAAGAACGCGACCACGGCGAAGAACACGAGGACGGCGATCTTGAACAGGACCAGGGCGTTGTTGAAGCGGCTCGATTCCTTGGCCCCGAGGAGATGCACGAGGACGGCTCCGGCGATGGCCAGGGCGGCGCCGGCGCCGGTCGGCAGGCCGGGAACGAAGAAGGCCAGGTAGTGGCCGAATCCGACGGCGACGGTGGCCCCGGCCACGAGGTTCGAGAACAGCCAGACCCAGCCGACCAGGAAGCCGGGGAAGTCCGACAGCGTCTCGCGGGCGAAGACGTAGACACCGCCGCTCCTCGGGTACATCCGGCTGAGCTCGGCGGCGGCCAGGCCCGTCAGAAGGGAGACCAGGGCGGCGATGAGGACCGAGACGACGAGGGCGGGGCCGGAGACCGCCGCGGCGGCGCCGAGAATGACGAAGATGCCGGCGCCGATGATGGAGCCCAGGGAGATGTTGACGGCGTCGAACAGGGACAGGCGGCGCGCGGGATCCGGCATCGGCGAGGCCAATATACAACGGGGCGGCGGGGAATACAAAACGGGGACGCGCCCATGCCGGCGCGCCCCCTATCCGACAGGAGGAATTCCGCGTTACCGGGCCCGGCGGGTGAAGGCCGGGGCCTGGCTCCGCCGGCCCGGGCAAGCCAGGACCGGGAAGCCGGGGACATACGGGAAGAAGAAGCCGGCCACGGTCATCGGAACGGAGCCCGTGCCCCGCCTCCGACCCGTGATGGCCGCGGCCAGCTGGTTGATCGCCGACGCCCCGGGTCTCATCGAGATCCGGAGCGATTCTATCCGCGAAGCGCCGCGCCGGGGATTCTCGCTCCCGGCGGCGGTGGCCTTCGTCGTGTTGCTCATCGTTCTGTCTCCATACATATAGACGACCGGTGGGTCGCAAAGGTTTCATCGCGGCCGACTTTGATGTTTTTTACGGGCAAAAAGCTCGAATTTCCGGGCCGCCAAGCTGGACGAATGGGCCCCAAAACTTATAAGTTGCTTATAATGTACGAGAAGCTGGGGTCTGACCCCGGTCATAGTCTGACCCCGGTCATAGACGCCAGAGGTAGCTGACCTTGAAGAAGAAGCCGCGGGACATCTGGCGGAAACGGTCGCTCGGGACGAAGCCGGGCAGGCCCTCGTCCCAGTCGACCTTCTCGAGGGCCGAGCCGTAGCCGAGGTGGACGACCGTGCCCGGGATGTAGGTGAACGAGATCAAGCCGTCGAGGGTCATGCGCTTGGCGAAGTCGTTGTACTCGACGATGCCGCGCAGGAACAGGTACTTGTTGAGCTGGAAGGTATTCCGGCTGCGCAGGATGAGGTAGTCGTAGACCTTGGCCCGGTCGAGCGAGCGGTAGAAGTCGACGTAGCTGAGGTTGACGACGAAATCGAGCTTGTCGAGGGGCTGGTAGCGCACGGCGGCCGTGGCCGTCGTGCCGTAGCCCTGGTAGGGATCGGCGGGGTCGTAGAAGATCTTGTCCATGCGGCGGACGCGGGACTGGACGTAGACGGACTTGGCCAGCTGGGACTCGAACATGATCCCGTAGCCGCTGTTGCTCAAGCGGGCGCCGGCGAAGACCTCGTTGGCCACGATGCCGTCGAAGCGGACCATGGTGTTGCGCGGCAGGAAAGCCCGCAGGACGAAGACGTTGGTCGATTCCCACATGTCGTAGATCGTGTCGTAGAGGTGGGCGCTCCAGTAGAACGGCTGGACCCTCTGGAAGAACTTCGACTTGGGGTAGAACGTGTACATGCCGAAGGCCATGAGCTGGCGCAGCCCGGTCCGGGTCAGGTAGCCCGAGTCGGCCCGGAAGCCCTCGGAGATGTCCTGGTAGCCGAGCTGGACGAAGACGTTGCGGTTGGAGAAATCGTAGGTGACCGAAAGGGCGTGGTCGGTCGCCGTCTCCGTCGCCCCGGGGTCCCGGGTCGACGAGCCGAACAGGTGGAACGAGGTCGTCTGGGTGGGGCTGAGGCGGAAGCGGCCGTCGACGCCAGCCACGCGGTTGAAGCCGGGGCCGTACTCGCGGCCCGTGTAGAAGGCCCCCAGGAAGCTGTCGTCCTTGAGGCTGTGCTTGTATCGGGCGATCATGATGTCGGGGTGGGCGTCGACCTCGTCGCCGGCCAGGTTGTCCCGGGCGTAGATGGCGGCCACGGTGTCGCGGGGCGTGACCTTGCCCGACAGCTTGAAGCCGTACGTCGGGTCGACGATGGTCCGGGTGTAAACGAGCGAGTAGAGGGGCGCGTCCTCCAGGGCCCCGCCGAACTGCCAGAGGTCGCTGCCCTCCAGGAAGAAGGGCCGCTTCTCCTCGTAGTAGAGGGCGTAGCGGAGGTTGAAATCGACCTGGCCGGCGTCGGCCTCGACCTGGCTGAAGTCGGGATTGACCGTGGCGTCGAGCGTCAGGTCCGAAGTGACGCCGATCTTGCCGGTCAGGCTGAGGTCGTTGATGTCGAGGTCCTCGTTGCGGACGAGGGCTCCCTGACTGGACTCGCTCGCCTCCTGGGTCCGGCCGAAGGTGAAGGCCGGCAGGAGCTCGACGACGCGCTCGTACTTGAGGCCTTCGATCCGGACGGGCTGGGCCTGGCCCAAGAGAGAGCCGTAGTTGGGATCGATGGGCGGGAAGGCGACCTGCTCGGAGGTCCGGGTGAAGAAGCGGATGAACAGGATGCGCCAGGTCAGGACCTTCTTGTTCGGGAAGCGGATGCTCTTGAGCGGGATGCGGGCCTCGACGGTCCAGCCGGCGTCGTCGATGCGGCCCTTGCTGTACCAGACGGCGTCGAAGCTCGTCGACAGGTTGCCCTGGACGTCGACCATGCCGTCGCCCTGGATGCCCAGGGGATTGACGATGAAGGCGAAGGCGCTCTGACGGTCGTTGAAGGTGTCGATGTTGATGAAGGCCAGGTCGTCCTGGAAGATGTTGTCACGCTTGCTGACGGCGGCCTTGATCTTGGCCGGCTCGGCGTCGAAGCAGCGGAAGGCGAAGTAGAAGTTCTCGGCGTCGTAGGCGATGTAGGCCTCGGTCTTCTGGGAGGCGTCCCTGCCGTAGTCGGGCTTGAAGGTCTTGAAACCGTCGAACTTGAGGCCGGAGGCCCAGGCGGCGTCGTCGAGGACGCCGTCGATGACGGGCGCCGCGGCGGCCTTGGCCAACGGGACGGCCGTGTCGTCGGTCCGCTCGGCCGGGTGGACGGCCGGCTTGGCGGGCGCCGCCGCGGCGGCGGGCGTGGGCCCGGGGGCGGCTTTCAGGGTGGCCGGGGACATGGCCAAGACGACTGCGGCGGCAAGGGCGATGACGGCGGGAACGGGGGCGGCGGCTCTCTTCAAGTCGGTCTCCGTCGGCGTACAGTGGATTCTTCGGGCTTCCTGACTATCTACGGCTCCGCCGCCCATTAGGTTCCTCCCAATTCGGATTTTCTCCTGAATTCGCTCTCGAGGCGGGCAAGGGGATCAAAGGGCCTATTCCTGATATTTCGCAGGATCGGGACTCCGGGTGCTCCGTCCCGATCCTGCCTGGTCCGCTCACCGGCTTCGCTCCCCGCTGCCCGGGGGGCCGGGGAGCAAGAGGATATCCCCGAGCCAAAGCCGAGAGAGGGATATCTGGAAGAACAGGCTTGGCGGGGGCGTCTAATGGACGGAAGGAGCAAGATGATGTCCCGAATCCTGGCCCTCTTCGCGGCGGCCCTCCTGGCCCCCCTCCCCGCCTGCCGGACCGCCCCTCCGACCGACGTCCCCGGCGAATTCACTTTTCACGGCGTGGCCGTCCACCCGGCCGCCGTGGCCGCGCTCTACCGCTCGGCCAACGGACAGCTCGACCTGGCCGCGTTCAAGACGCCGTTCGAGGCCCGTCAGTGGGAGGACATGCCCGGCTGGTGGGTGACCGACCTCGACGAGGACCTGGCCAGCGGCCGGACGCCGTTCTTCGCCTACCTGGCCTTCCCCGGTCCGGTCACGGGCGGCGCCGAGACCTACATCCTGTCGGTGACCTTCAACTCCGGGGAGCCGGCCGACGTCTCCAACATCGTCCTGCTCCAGAAGTCGGGCTCCTGGCTCGGCCTCGTCCGGGCTTGGCGCGAGGGCAGCGCCTGCAACGGCGGCCTCCACAACCAGCGCATGGAAGGCGACAACTTCCTCTACGCGCGGGACCTGACGCCGGTCGACCTGCTCGACCTGGCCGAGGGCGTCGTCCTCGACCTCGACGCCCACGAGGACCTGGAAGCCACGGAAGAGAGCTGCTTCGCCGCCGCCAACTTCGTCTACAGCCTGACCCAGGACCGCGAGGACCTCGTCTCGGTGCGCCTTTACGACGAGGCCGCGGTCGACGAGAAGGGCAAGACCGACCGGTTGCGCTATCAGGCGTGTTTCAACCGCATCTTCAACGACTACCTGGCGCAGGGCAAGAAGGCCCTCACCCCGAAGGAGGTCGACGAGTTCGCGGCCCGTTTCCGGGACGAGTGCCTGCCGGCCAAGTGAGCGCGGCGGTCAAGGCGTCCGGGCCGCGAGGAGTTCGGCGGCCGAAGCGTTCTCGGCCGCCTGCTCGGGGGTCTTGGCGCCGGGGATGACGGCGGCCACGACCGGGTCGCGCAGGCACCAGGCCAGGGCCCAGCGGGCCCGCGACACCCCGAGCGGCAGCTCGTGTTCGGCCAGCTTCTCGGCCTCGCGGGCGCGCCGCGAGATCTCTGCCGCCCCGAGCGTCGAGCGATAGTCGTCCGGCCCGAACTTCTCCCACGGCTCGTACTTGCCGGTGAGGAGACCGCTGGCGAGCGGCACGCGGGCCAGGATGCCCAGGCCGTAGCGGCGGGCGTAGGGAAAGACCTCGGACTCGGCCCGCGCGTCGAGCCGGTTGTAGACGACCTGGAGGACGCCGTAGCCGCGGCCGAAGGCCTCGCGGGCCTGGACCTCGCTCCCGGCGCCGCGGATGGACACGCCGAGGTCGCGGACCATGCCCGACCGCCGGGCCTCCTCGAGCATGCGCTTCAGGCCGTCGTCGAGGAAGGCCTCGTCCGGCCCGGAATGGAATTGGTAGATGTCGATGCGGTCGGTCCGCAGGGCCCGCAGGGAGGCGATGAGCTGGGCCCGGACCTCCTCCGCCCCGAAGCGCTCGGTCCGGGCCATGAAGCCCCCGAAGGAGTGGCCGAACTTGGTGGCCACGATCCAATCGTCGCGTTTGCGGCGCGAGAGGTAGTCGCCGACGAAGCGCTCCGACAGGTGGTCGCCGTAGCACTCGGCCGTGTCGACGAGATTGACGCCGCACTCGGCGGCCTTGTCGAGAATGGCGTCGACCTCGCCCTGGGTGAAGGCCTTGCCCCACTCCCCGCCGAACTGCCACGTGCCGAGGCCGACGACGGAAACCTTGAGGCCGGTGCGGCCGAGCGTGCGGAATTTCATGGTCCCTTGGCCCTCCTTATATTAGTCGGGGCTCCCCCGCCGGTCAAGAAAGCGCTTCGGCCGGGAAAGACCGCGAAAAAGCCGATGCAACCGAACGCCGCGGCCGTCCGTTTGGTCTAGCGTGGATGTTAAAATATTAGCAGAACCGCTTGACAAGCGCGGCCGTGGGTGCTAATTATTTAGCATGCTAATATTTTAGCAGCAAGCGGCCAGGACCGCGGCCGCAAGGAGACGCCCCATGACGACCGACAAGAGCCTGAGCCGGCGGGAACGCCAGATCATGGACATCGTCTACGAGATGAAAGAGGTCTCGGCAATCCAGGTTCTCGAGCGCCTGCCCGACCCTCCCTCCTACTCCGCCGTCCGGGCCCTGCTCCGCGTCCTCGAGCAGAAGGGCCACCTCGTCCATCGGCCCGACGGGCCCCGCTACCTCTACACGGCCCGCCTGCCCAAGGACAAGGCCCGCAAGTCGGCCCTCAGCCACCTCCTGACGACCTTCTTCGACGGCTCGACCGAGAGCGTCGTGGCCACTCTGCTCGACATCTCCGAGGACAACCTGTCGGAGGAGGATTACCGGCGGCTGACCGAGCTCATCGAGAAGGCGCGCACGGAAGGACGCTAGGATGCTCGGCTATCTTTTCAGAACGTCGGCCGTCCTGGTCATCGCCTTGGCCGCGGCCGCGGCGGCCCGGCGACGGCCGGCGGCCATCCGCCATTTCGTCCTCTCGACGGCCCTGGCCGGGCTCCTGCTCCTGCCGCTCCTCTCGCTCGTGCCCTTCGGCTGGCGGACGACGCTCTTGCCGGCGGAGGCGCCCGCCTCCACGTCCGTGCCCGCGGCCGCCACGGCCGCCCGCCCGGCGGACATTTCCCCCGCCGCTTCGGCAGGGCCGTCTGCCGCATCGGTGACCGCGCGGGGCCACGGGCCGTTCCCGGTCGAGATCGCGGGCAGGCCGCCCGCGCCGGGAGAGCTGACGATGGTCTTCTCCCCCACCGAGGGCGCGACCGACGGACGGACCGGCGAGGCGCAGGCCCCGGCGGCGGGCCCCGCGGGCGGCGCCGCCGTCGCCCGCGTCGTCGACTTCGCCGCCTCGGTCCTGTGGCCGGCCGGCGCGCTCCTGCTCCTCCTCCGCCTCGCCGTGGGCCTCATGGGCGCCCTCCGTCTGACGTCCGGCGCCACGGCCCTGGCCGGCCCCGGCTGGCGCGCCCTCGTCGAGCGTTTCCTGGCCCTCGTGCCGTTGAGGCGCGCCGTGCGGCTGAAGAGCCATCCCGACGTCGCCGTGCCCCTGACCTGGGGCTGGCGCCGTCCCGTCGTCCTTTTCCCGGAGGGCGCCGACGGCTGGTCCGAGGAGGAGCGCTCCTCGGCCCTCTTCCACGAGCTGTCCCACATCAAGCGGGCGGATTTCCTGGTCATGCTGCTCGTCCGGACGAGCCTGGCCCTGTTCTGGTGGAACCCGCTCTGCTGGATCGCCTACCGCGAGCTCCTCGAGGCGCAGGAGCTCGCCTGCGACGAATTGGTCCTTCGCGCGGGGATCAAGCCGTCGGCCTACGCGGCCTGCCTGCTGGCCTTCCGGAGGGCGGCCGGCCCGCGCTGGAACCCGTCCGCGGCCCTGCTGGGGCTGGCCGGGCGGTCGTCGTTCCAGGAGCGCCTCGCGTCCATCCTCAAAACCAAGATCGTTCGCATGGAGGTCAAGATGAGAACCAAGATCACCGTGGCCGCGGCGCTCGTCGCGGCCGTGTCTGTCGTCGGCATGGCCCGCCCGGCGGCCGCGCCGCGGGTCGGCGAGCCCATCACCGTCGTCGCCGAGACCCCCCTGCCGCCGGCTCCCGCCGCGGCCCTCGAGGCCGCCGCGCCCGCCCAGACCGCGGCCCAGGAGAAGGCCAAGGAAGCCGAGAAGGCGAAACAGGCCGAGAAGGCCAAGAAGGCCGAAGAGGCCGCNNGACTGCCCCTCGAGATCGTCATCACCGAGGGCGGCGAGGTCAAGACCCTCAAGATCGACAAGCCCCTGACCATCACGACGGAGAAAGGCGGCGGCGCCATCGTCCTCAAGATCGATGGCCAAGAGGCTCGGGTGTTGAAGGGCGAGCCCCTGCGCCTCGAGATCAAGGGCGGCGAGCTCGAGTTCGTCAAGGAGGGCCGGCCGGTCAGGATCGTCGAGGGCAAGGACCTCGCCGAGACCGAGGAGATCTTGACCAAAGACGGGGTCATCCATCTCAAGGCGAGGCCGGAAGGCGGACGGGCCTTCTCGCTGGCGAAGACGGCCGAGGGCGGCGAGGTCACGGTCGTCGTCGAGCGCGAGAAGGAAGGCGAGCCGACGATCGTCTGGACGAACAGGGACGGCGGCAAGGGCAAGGCCGTTTGGGTGGCCAAGTCCGCGAAGGGCGAGCCGACTGAAATGACCTGGACGGCCAAGCCGGCCATCGGGCATGCCCTGGCGCTCACGAGCGACAAGGAGATGCTGGACAAGGTCCGGGCCCTGCAGGAACAGGTCCAGGCCATCAAAGCCAAGAAGATGGACCTCTCCGCGCTCGAAGAATCGCTGAAGAAGCTCGAGGCCGAGCTCAAGGCCAAGGAAGAGAAGCTGCGGTCGTTCGAATTCGAGTTCGACAAGGCCCCGGGCGAGTTCAAGATCGTCAAGAGGGGCGATAAGGGCGAGGCCGGCGTCGAGACCATGGTCTGGACCGAGAAGGAGGGCCGGGCGGCCCGGGCCGCCAAGACCAAGGTCACGGTCGCCACGACCGGCAAGGACGAGGGGGCCATCAACCTGGTCTTCACCGGCCACCGGGGCGAAGCCGGCAAGGCGGCCTTCGAGCGCTCCGTCGCCGCTCTCAAGAAGGCCCTGCCGGAAGGCTACAGCGTGGCCGAGCAGGAGTTCGACGAGGAGGACGGCACGATCCGTTTCAAGGTCGCCGCGCCGGAAGGCAAGAAGGCCGACGAGACGCTGGTCAAGACGATCGTCGACGCCGTCCGCTCCGCCCTCGACAAGACGTAGGCCGCCGGGAACAGACCGACAAGCAGGGACCAGGTCTTTACAAACGCCGATCTTCCCCTGGCGATGTAAAGACCTGGCCCCGCTTTTTTACTTTCTGACCCTGATCGGGAACGGCGGGCGCTTGGGCTTGGCCGGAGGGTTGGCCTTGAGCTCGTCCATGACGACCTTGATGGCCGCCTCGAGCTGCGGATCGCGCCCCTCGATGACGTCCTTGGGCGTCTGCTCGACCTCGATGTCGGGCGGCACGCCGACGTTCTCGACGATGAAGCCCTCCTCCGACCAGATGGCCAGATTGGGCGCCGTCACCTGCCCGCCGTCCATCAGGGTCGGGAAGCCGAGGATGCCGACCAGGCCGCCCCACGTCGTCGTGCCGACGATCTTGCCCATGCCGAACTTGCGCCACATGTAGGGCAGCAGGTCGCCGCCCGAGCCGGCGACCTCGTTGACGATCATGACCTTGGGCCCCTGGATGGAGGCGCTCGGCGTCTTCAGGTCGGCGCCGTAGCGCATGGCCCACCAGGCCGAGACGGGCTTGCGCAGCCAGTCGAGGTAGTAGTCGGCGACCGACCCTCCCCCGTTGAAGCGCTCGTCGACGATGATGGCCTCCTTGTCGGCCTGCGGGAAGAAGTAGCGCTTGAAGTAGACGTGGCCGAGCGTCGTCGTGTTGGGGACGTAGACGTAGGCGACGCGGCCGCCGGTGGCCTCGTGGACCCGGCGGATGTTGCCCTCGACCCAGTCGCGGTTGCGCAGGGCCGACTCGTCGGCGACGGGCACGACCTTGAGCGTCCGCGAGCCCGCGCCGTCGGGGGCGGGCCCGACCGTGATCTCGACGATCTTGCCGGCCGTGGCCTCGAAGCGGGCATAGAGGTTGTCGGGCGGCGCGAGCGGCCGGCCCTCGACGGCCAGCAGGTACTCGCCGGCCTTGACCTCGGTGCCGGGCTCGGCCAGCGGGGCGCGCAGCTCGGGCGTCCAGTTGAGCCCGCCGTAGACCTTCTTGAAGCGGTAGCGCCCGTTCTCGACGGCGTAGTCGGCGCCGAGCAGGCCGCCCGGGACACGGGCCGGCGTGAACGGGAAGTCGCCGCCGCCGACGCGGTGGTGGCCGACGGCGAGCTCCGAACACATCCACTGGATGAGCCGGTTGAGGTCGGACCGGCAGGCCAGGTGCGGCAGGAAGGCGGCGTACTTGGCCTTCATGGCCTGCCAGTCGGCGCCGTGCATGCCGGGATCGTAGAAGAAGTCGCGGTTGACGCGCCAGGCCTCGTCGAAGATCTGCGGCCACTCGAGCGAGGGCACGACCCGGACCTCGACGGCGTCGACGGCCAGCCGGCCCTTGCCGGGCTCGGGCTTGCCGGCCGCCGGCAGGATGGACCAGGCCCCGCGCGAGGCGACCAGCATCTTCTTGCGGTCGGCCGTCAGCCGGAAGCCGAAGTTGGCCGGCCCGAAGGCCTCGTCCTTGCGCGTCGCCAGGTCGTAGACGCGGATGGAGGAGTCGCCGTCGCCGCCCGAGGTCGAGGTCGGCGGCGGATCGACCTTGCGGTAGAAGAGCTTGCCGCCCTCGCCGGCCTGGAGGTTGTGGAAGACGCCGGCCGCGATGGGCACGGCGACGATGCGGTTGGCGAAGCCGTCGAAGTCGATGCGCAGGGGCTCGGCGGCCTTGGCGGCCTCCCCCGCCGGGGACTTGGCCGCCGGCTTGGCGGCGGGCTTGGCCGCGTCGGCCTTGTCGTCCTTGGGTTTCTCCTCGTCGCTCTCCTTGGCCAGCGGGTTGGGCAGGTCCTTGCGCAGCGTCGCCAGGTAGAGCGAGACGGTGCGGCGGGCGTCCTCGTTCGACATGTCGAACCACTGGTTGGCCGGGCCGGCGTCGGTCGAGGCCAGGAACCACAGGTACTTGCCCTCGGCGTCGAAGGTCGGCTCGCCGACGTCGCTCAGGCCGTCGGTCAGCGGGAAGGACTTGTCCTGGTCGAGGGAGTAGACGTGGGCCCGGCGGAAGAAGGTCGGCGTGGCCAGGGTGTAGGCGATCCACTTGGAGTCGGGGCTCCAGGAGGTCAGGGCGCTGGCCTGGGTGTCGACCTGGTAGACGAGCTCGGAGGCGAACTTCCTGACCGCCCCGGTCTTCGTGTCGAGCCAGAAGAGCGAGCAGGAGTTGTCGGCGAAGGCGATCTTGGCGCCGTCGGGCGCCCAGTTGGGGGCGCCGTAGAAGCCGGCCCCGGTGAGCTTGAACTTGCGGACCTCGCCCCGGCCGTCCTGGGGGGCGATGTGGAGGGCGTACTCGCCCGACTCGTCGGAGAAGTAGGCGACGGAGCGGCCGTCGGGCGACCAGGCCGGGCTCGTCTCGTGCACGCCCGGTGTCCGGGTCAGGTTGCGGGGATCGCCCTTCTCGGCCGGGACGGTGACGATCTCGCCCCGGAACTCGAAGACGGCCCGGGCCCCGGTCGGCGAGACGCCGTCGGCGAAGACCCACTGGCCGCCGCGGGCGTAGCGCTCGCGGAGCTCGGGGAGGTCGGCGGCGACGCCGACGGTCAGGCGCTTCGAGGCGGCTTGGGCGATGTCGTAGAGATGGAGGACGCCGGCCTGCTCGAAGGCGACGCGGCCCGCGCCCGCCGACGCGGACAGGATCGGGAAGTCCCGGAAGTCGGTCAGGCGCTCGACCTTCTTCGTCGCGGGATCGAAGGAGAAGAGGTTGAACTCGCCGTCGCGGTCGGACCGGAAGAGCAGCTTGCCGCCGGCCCACATGGGATCGACGTCGTTGGACCGCCCGGCCGGCTGGGGCACCTTCTCGACGGCCCGGGTCTTGGTGTCGAAGATCCAGAGGCGCGAGAAGCGGCCGCCGCGGTAGTTCTTCCACTGGCTGAAGGCCTCGGGGAAGGGCGAGTAGGCGATGAAGCGGCCGTCCGGGGAGATGTCGGCGTCCGTGGCGTAGGGGACTTCGAGCATGGTCGCCTCGCCGCCGGCGACCGGCACGGTGAACAGACGGGAATAGCCGCGGACGGCCGAGTTGCGGGCCGAGACGAACAGGACCGAGGCCCCGTCGGGGGTGAAGCCCAGGACGAGGTCGGCCGAAGGGTGCCAGGTCAGGCGCCGGGGGACGCCGCCCGCCGCCGGGACGACGAAGACGTCGACGTTGCCGTCGTATTGGCCGGAGAAGGCGATGAGGCGCCCGTCGGGCGAGAAGGCGGGATCGGTCTCGCCGCCGACGGCCGCGGTCAGGCGGCGGACGTCGCGGCCATCTAGGCCGGCCGTCCAGAGGTCGTTGGCGTAGACGAAGGCGATGCGCTCGGCCGAGACGGCCGGCTTGGAGAGCATCTTGGTGTCGACCGTGTCGACGGCCCAAAGGCCGGTCACGGCCACGAGGCCGACGGACAGGGCGATGGCAAGGGCGAGGCTGGCTTTTCTCATGATGGTGTCCTCCGCGACGAACGTTCTTTTACTATAAGAACATCGCCCGGAGAGGTCAACGATTATCCCCCGGCGAATCCCCGAGACGGAAGATCGGTGCCAGGTCTTCACACTTCCAGGGGAAAAAGGGCATCTGTGAATGCCAGGTACCGTTTTAGGACGTTGACCGGGGCGAGAGCGTTCGTCTATGATGTCCCCGTGGCCAAAGTCAGACTGCCGCGCGATTTCTACGAGGTCCAAAAGCGCCAGAAGCGGCGCAGCCTCGTCCTCTTCGCCGCGGTCCTGGTCTTCCACTTCGTCCTCATCGGCCTGGTGGGCCTGGCCCTGCTGGCCAGCTTCGGGCTCGTCCTCTCGACCGCCTGGCTGCGCTCGCCGGACTTCTGGCCGCGCTTCCTCGCGGCCGACCTGGCCCTGGCCACGGTCGTGGCCGCCCTCCACTTCCTCGACGCCCGCCGCAACGGGCCCCGCTTCATCCTGCGCCGCCTCCAGGCCGCGACGCCCGACGCGGCCGACCGCTATCACGTCCAGTTCCTCAACACCCTCGACGAGATCCGCATCGCCGCCGGCCTGCCCCGGGTCAACGCCTACGTCCTGCCGTCGTTCGCCGTCAACTCGCTGGCCGTCATCGAGGAGGACGGCACCCCGGCCGTGGCCGTCACGGAGGGCCTGCTGGCCGAGGGCACGCGCGACGAGCTCCAGGCCGTGGCCGCCCACGAGCTGGCCCACATCGCCCGCGGCGACGCCTTCTACCTGACCCTCGTCTGCTCGCTGGCCAATCTGTTCGAGCGCTTCAAGGACGCCCTCGAGCCCGAGGACGACGGCCGCGCCGCCTGCGGCGAGGGCCGCCGGGCCTCGTCCGGTTTCCCGCCGGTCCTGTTCTACGCCGCCGTGGCCCTGTCGGCCCTGGTCATGCGCCTTTTGAGCATGCTCGTCAGCCGCGAGCGGGAGCTGCTGGCCGACGCCGCGGCCGTCGAGCTCAGCCGGGCCCCCGAGGCCCTGGCCCGCATCGTCTACAAGGCCCACGTCAAGAACTCGTTCGTCGGCGACTTCTCGCTGAGCTACGCGCCCCTGTTCATCGTCCGGCCCGACTCGCGCGACACGCCCGATACCCTCTGGGGCCGGATCTTCAGCTCCCACCCGCCGCTCATGAAGCGCCTCGGCGCCTTGGCCGGCATGGTCCGCAAGAAGCCGGAGGCCGTCGTCGCCTCGGTCTGGGAGGAGGAGCGCGCCCGGGACGGCGCCCGCGGCGTCCTCCACTCCTACGAGGAGCTCCGCCGCGAGCAGCTCGAGCTCTTCCCGGCCGCGGCCGGCGCGGACGGCGCCGCGCGTCCCGAGGACGAAGGGCGCGTCTGGCAGCTCGCGAGGGGCGGCGTGACCGCATCGGCGGCGGGGGCGGGAGGGGGCGCGGGCGCGCCCGAGAGCGACTGGGAGGGCCCTTACACGCTGCCCGAGCTGCTGTGCCGGCCGCGCTTCACGCCGCTGGCCCGGATCCGCAATACCCAGGAGGGCGTGACCGCCCGGGCCCGGGAGTTCCCGCAGGTCCGGATCGCCCTGCACGGTCTGGCCCGCCTCAAAGCCCCGGCCGCCGGGCGCGAGAACCTCTGCCCGCGCTGCCGGGTGCCGCTCACGGAGGCCTTCTACGAGGGAGTGGGCGTGCGCGTCTGCGGCCGCTGCCGCGGCCGCCTGGTCGACGCGGCCGGGGTCGACCGCATCGTGGCCCGGCGCGAGCTCGGCTTCTCGGAGGCCCTGCGGGCCAAGGCCCGGGCCTTCCGGGAGAAGGCCGTCCGCAATCCCCTGCGGCGCCAGAAGGTCGAGGACGCCCTGAGCCCGGCCGTGCCCTGCCCGGCCTGCGGCTATCGCATGGTCGCCCGGCCGTACAACTACCAGTACTTCGTGCCGGTGGACAAGTGCCTGTCGTGTTCGAAGATCTGGTTCGACGCGGACGAGCTCGAGGTCCTCCAGCTCCTCATCGAGGAGCGGGCCTCGAAGTAGGCGGCCCGGCCGGCCTCAGTCGAAGATCTTCTCCAGCTCCTGATAGCGCGTGTGGAGCTCGAGGACCGCCCGCTCGACGGCCGCGCCGTCGGCCTTCTCCCCCAGACCGGCCAAAATCTTCGCCGCCTTGACCAGCTCTCCGGCCGCCTTCGCGAAGGCTTCGGACTTGGGCTGGAGGCGGGTCGAGAGCTTGGCCGGGACGATGGCCTCGGCCTTGGCCTCGAGGTCGGGCGCGGCGGCCCGCACGGCGGCCCAATCCTTGGCCGGCAGGTGGGTGTGGAAGACGACGTAGAGGACCTTGTGGAAGGCGTCCATCTCCTTGAGGACCGGGCGGATGGTCCGGACGAGGGCCTCGTACTTGGCGTGGAGGAGCTCGGCGGCGTCGAGCAGGGCCTTGTCGTCGGCGCCCTTGGCGGCCGCGCCGTAGGCCTCGACGGACTTGCGGAACTCGGCCAGGCCGGCGTCCCACTTGGCCTGCTTGTCGCGCAGGATGCCGGGGAGCTTGGCCGCGAAGACCTTGGCGGATAGCTCGTCGACCTGGGGCGCCAGGCTCTTGAGCATGGCCGTGTCCTTGTCGGGATAGGCCGTGTGCCAGATGGGGTAGATGACCTCGTGGAAGGCGGAGAGCTCGGGCACGGCGCTCTCGGTCTCCTGGGCGAGCGCGGGGACGGCCGCGGCGGCCAGAAGGATCAGGGCAACGGTCAGGATCGGTCTCGTTCTCATGAAGGCCTCCATGAATTCGGTCTGAAGGGCCATTATAGCCCATCGGGGCTAGATCTTGAACTCGCCGGTGTCGGTCCATTCCTTCTTGAGGACGGACCAGAAGTCCTCGGCCAGGCCCCTGCGGAGGTAGTCGTAGGGCAGCCAGCCGTAGCCTTTGTCGCCCCAGCCCTTGCCCCACGAGTTGCGGACGAGGAGGGCGCCGACGGCCGGCTCTCCGCCGGCGGCGTTGGCGACCGTCCGCCCGTCGTCGTAGCCCATGGCCGCGACGGCGTGGCCGCCCTCGATGCGCTCCCGGCCGAACGGCAGCGGGATGAGGCCGGTCGTCTCGGCCTGGTCGATGGAGCTGTAGACGGTGAAGCCGAACATGGCCGGGTGGCCGGCCGCGAGGGCGTCCTTGAGCCGCTCCAGGGCCTCGGCCCGGGTGACGCCGGCCGGGTCGTGGCGGTAGTAGAGCAGGGTCCGGTAGCTCTGGGCGAAGGCGTAACAGAACGCGGGCGGCTCCCGGTCGAAAGCGGCCTCGTCGTCGGTGTAGGGCCAATAGGCCTCCGGCGGCGCGCCGAACAGGACCATGGCCCCCATGGTCGTGCGCAAATAGGCCCCCGTGTCCCCTTTCGTCCGCATGAGATTGCGGGTGGCTTTATAAAGGAAGAGCCGCGAGGCCTCGATGTGGCGGCCGAAGGCCCTTTTCTCGTAGTACTCGACGATGCCGGCCCCGGCCTGTGCCGTGCACGAGCCGAGGGCGCCCTGGTCCTCGACGGCCGAGGCCCACTTGCGCAGGTCGACAGCGCCCGGCCGCTCCCCGCGCGGGAGCCGGCCGAGCGCGTCGCGCACCTCGGGCGTGTCTCCGGTGTAGTCCCGGACGTCGGGCAGGTCCGGGATCCAACCGAACCCGCGGCGAGATCGTTCGTTCATGTCTCCCCTCCTCCGTTCGTGGTTCACTTGATGATTACGCATCTCCCCCCGCCCCGTTCAAGCCCGAACGGAAAGCTGAATGCCTTGATAAATAGACGTTCGGACTTCGACGGAAGTCGGGGCGCGATCAAGTCCCGAGGGGCGTCGTCGGAGAGAGCATCAGGGCTGATCTAGCCGTTCCGAAACCGGATGAGGGAAGTTTCTCGGGGCGTTCCTCTCGGGGGGAGGGGGAAATCATCCCTCCAATCACCTAAAGGGGTGATTGACCCCGGCTGGGGGTGAGGAAAAAATGATGGACGCGAACGACAGCGCCGCCCGTATCGCCGCCGGCCGGGTTCTTTCCGGACCGCGTCGAGCGGACGGCGGGAGGAAGCCATAGGACATGGGCATGAAAAAGATCCTGATCATCGATTACGACCAGAGCTCTCTGGCCTCCCTCCAAGGCATCCTCGACAAGGAAGGCTACCGGGTGGTCACGGCCACGGACGGCCAGGCCGGCTGGGACAAATACAACAAGGAATCGCCGGACCTGGTCCTCATGGAGGCCATGCTGCCCAAGGTCCACGGTTTCGAGCTCTGCCAGCGCATCACCTCCGAGCGCAACTCCCAGGCGACCGTGTTCATCATGACCGGCGTGTACAAGGACCGCGTCTACCGGACCGAGGCCCTGCGCACGTACGGCGCCGCCGAATATTTCGAAAAGCCCCTCAAGATGGCCGAGCTGCTGGCCTCCGTCGAGGCCGTCCTCGGCAAGCCCGAGCCCCGGCCGGAATCCGTCCCCGCCGCCGAGCCGACGGAAGCCCCCGCCGCGGCCGTGGCCGCCGCCCCGGCGCCCGAACGGACGCGAGAGCCCAAAGCCGCGCCCGCTCCCCCGCGCAAGAAGGACAGGGCCCGGTCGGACGACGAACTGTTCGCCCTGCCGGCCGACCTCGATCGCCTGAGCAAGGAGATCCCGAAGGTCAAGGTCCCGGCCCCGGTCCGCCACGACGCCCCGCCGGCCGCCAAATACGAAGCCCTGGCCGACGAGCTCCTCAAGTCCGTGGTCAAGGAAGCCGCAGCCCCCCGGACGGCGGTCGAGCCCAAACCCGTGAACGGCAACGGGAACGGGAATGGGAACGGCAACGGCAAGACCGGCCCCGATATCGACACTTTCCTCAAATCGGCCCTGGCCGGCCTCGACCTCGAGAAGGACAAGGTCAAAGCCCCCAAGCCCGTCGCCGCGCCCGCGCCGGTCGTCGAGAAGCCCAAGCCCGTCCCGCCGCCGGCCCCGGCCGCTGCGGCCAAGCCCAAGCCCGCCGCCGAACCCGCGCCCGCGCCCAAACCGCCTGCGCCTTCGGCCGCGCCGGCCGTCGAACCGGCGACCCGGAATACGCTGACCCCGGGCGATCCCGGTTCCGACATCTCCCCCTTCTTCACCCCCGGGAAGCCCAAGCCCGAGGCCCCCGTCGAACGGCCCCGGCCCGCCGTCAAGCCGGCGGCGCCCGCGCCGGCCCCCAAGGCCGCGCCCAGGCCGGCCGAGCGTCCCGAGCCGAAGCCCGCGCCGGCCGAGAAGGAGGCCGCGGTCATCGCCTCGACCAGCCTGTTCGGCGATGTGGCCGAGACCAAGTCCCGCAAGGGCCCGTCGCCCCTCATCCTGGCCGCCGCCGGCGTCGCCGTGCTGGCCGCGGTCGGCTTCTTCGTCCTCAAGCCGAAGAAGGCCGCCAAGGCCGACCCCGGCCTCATGGCGCCGCAGACGGTCGTCCAGAAGACCGAGCCCGAACCGGCCCCGGTCGAGGCGGCCCCGGCCCCCAAGTCCGAGCCCGCGCCGGCCAAGCCGAAGCCCAAGCCGCAGGTCAAGAAGGAAGAGCCCGCGGCGGTCGGGCTGGAGGCCGTCACGCCCGCCTCGATCACGCCGCCGGCCCCCGCGCCGCAGACCCTGATCCCGGGCGGGGACGCCGCCCGGTCGGCCGCGGCCGACGCCAAGACCGACCCGGCGGCCGCGCCGCCGGCCGCGAACACGGAGGCCCCTCCGGCCGTGACCAACCCCGGGAGCGGCGACGGCGCCGCCGGGACGGGGACGGCCGCCGCCCCGGCCGAACCGCCGGCCGCGCCGGCGGCCAAGGAGGGCGACCTCGTCGAGCTCGGGTCCGTCACCGACCTGCCCCAGATCGTCAAGTCCGTCGATCCCGTCTATCCCTCGGCCGCCCAGCGCCTGGGCGTCGGCGGCTCGATCACGGTCAACGCCCTCATCGACGAGAAGGGCAACGTCATCGACACGGCCATCCTCAAGGGCATCAAGGACGATCCGGGCCTGGCCCGGGCGGCCGAGAACGCCGTGAAGAAGTGGAAGTTCCAGCCGGCCCGCAAGAACGGCGTGGCCGTCAAGGTCTGGAAATCGTTCGTCATCTCTTTCAAAGCCGCCAACGCGCCGGCCGGGGGCCGGGCCGCGTCAGCCATCTAAGGCCCGAGGCAAGGACCGAACCGAAAAGGAGTTTGACATGGCTCTGAGCAAGGAACAAGAGGATCTCTACAAGAAGACGATGGCCGAGGTCAAGCATCAGCTGGAACACCTCGACGAGGAGGTCGAGAAGGAACTCCAGAAGGTCCGCAAACGCCTGGCCGAGCTCCAGGAATCCAAAAAGTCCCTGAAGATGGTCTACGAGGGGACGGCCAAACTCCTGGGCATCGAGCTCGAATCCGAGGAGGAAACGGGCGACGAGGCCGCCTCGATCGCCAAGATGTAGGCCCGGCCTCGCGTCCCGCGACGGCCGTTCGGTCCCTTGCCCCGACTCCCGGCGATTGACTGTCGCCGGGAGTTTTGATTAAAATCCCGCCGATATGTTCATTCTCCTGGGCGTCTTCTTCGGGCTGCTGGCCTCCGTCCCGGTCGGCCCGGTCAATTTC
>MTKX01032576.1_pt2 | contig 132731 bp, 146 predicted proteins | sample 1042771 | NCBI WGS metagenome assembly MTKX01 (sample SAMN06212183, study PRJNA360534) | anaerobic digester metagenome | biome: Wastewater treatment plant; material: sludge; isolation source: anaerobic digester fed with sludge from wastewater treatment plant | place: Denmark: WWTP Randers ...
GTTGATTTTAATTAATAGTATTGACGGTGGCAGCATCTTTTACATATTTGATGTGAGATGCCATATCTTTGTATATTTTTTCGAAAATCCCTATATTTTTTATTATTCCAAATATTATTTAAATTATCGTTTTTTAAATTACCCATTATAATGTTAACCTCATCACAAGGTATTACATCACCATTGGGTTGGACAAAAGAAGTAAACCACGGAGCTAAGCATTTATTTTTTTTCAAAGGAAAACTTTTGTTGTCATAATAATTTTTTATATCGGAAATCCTTATATTAGGAAGAAATATTACCGGTATTTTAGGACGTAATAATCGAAGTTTTTTTATTTGTTCTAATATAAGCTGGGAGTTTATTATTTTATTATAATGTTCAGTTAAAGTAGTGTGTTGAAAACATAAACAGTTAAGGTTTAGTGTTTCAAATTCTTTAACAATATCTATTATTTTATTTTGGTTTGTAGCATTTATTGGACAAGCAAGGGTTATAAAGATACTCTTACGGTTAGATATACCCTTAAATAATTCTAAAATATCATAAGTTTTTTTAAAATGAAGATGATTAAGAGATATGTTGATTGCGCATAGATTTTTTAGTTTAGATATTGTATCTGTGAAATTAACGATATTCGTATCGTTGCAAGTGAATGATATTTTATAGTTATAATATGAAAATAATTTTAATATTTCAGAAAAATAGATATTTATTGTCGGTTCGCCACCAAATATGTGTATACGTCTACCAAGAGGAAATGATTTACGTATATTTTGTTCAATCAAAGTAGCTTCTTCAATAGTCATATCAGAAAATAAAGTTCCTTTATCTCGCTTTTGGTAACAAAAATCACAATTTAAATTACATTTATAAGTTATACAAAGGCAAATATCGAGAAGCAAAGGGCTATAACCATTGAAATAACGGATTAAATTTAACGGCTTGCCAAGCAAGGTATTGGGTAGATTTTGGATTTGTTTAAGGTTCATAAAAATTTAGAGTATTTATTAAATCATATAAGTTATTTTTAAACATACTACTAAAAAAGATTTATAATGTAAAGTTAAAAAACTTATAACTATGACGACTTTTAGATAGATGTAAGTTGAATATTTTTGTTAAATTGTTATAATTAAAACATTAGTATTTTTTTGCGACGTAATTATAAATAAATCAAAAACATGCGAAATAAAATTCTAAAATTCTCAGCCGATGTACTCAAAAAAGAAATCCTTATTAAATTCGGAATTTTATTTAAGAAGTGTTTCAATGCACCATATTCAATAACTTGCTATGTAACTAATATGTGTAATGCACATTGTGCTATTTGTAATAAATGGAAAAATACCAAAGATCCGGAAGAGCTTTCTATTGAAGATTGGAAAGATTTAGTTAAGGATTTGCATGATTGGCCGACTATGTGCAGCGTCGCATTTACCGGCGGTGAGCCATTTGTAAAAAATGACTTTTGTGAATTACTAAACTATACCAATAATTTAGGTTTTTATTCAATCATTTCAACAAACGGTACTTTTTTTAATAAGCTAAACTGCGATAAAGTTTTAGATACGGGCGTCGACTTAATTGTTTTTTCTTTATTTAGCGTTACTCCTAAAGTGCATAATAGCATTAAAGGAATTCCACATGTCCATGAACAGATTGTGGAAGCGATAAGATACATTAAAAGTAAAAATAAAAAAGTTAGTATTGGAGTAGTTTTTGTTATTAATTCAGACAATTATACTATGATAAACGAATTTTTAGATTGGGCTTATTTTGAATTAAAAATTGATAGTATTAATTTTGAACCAATTCGGGATACGATTATGGCAGATTTTGGGGTTGATGTTCCAAAAATAGCTTCCAAAAAAAATACTTTTTGGCAGATCAAAGATCTCAAAAAATTTGATAAGCATATTGATTTATTAATAGATAAAAAGAATAAACACTACCCTATTGCGACTCCGATGAAGGATCTAAAGCTACTAAAACAATATTTTAGAGACCCAAGCCTTATTCCTTTGCGTTCCGGTTGTTCTGTCGGATTTAAGAATCTTTTGATATTACCCAATGGGGATGTAAAATTATGCCATTATTTTTCTAGTATAGGCAATATTAAAAAACAGAATATAAAAGATATCTGGTTTAGTAAGAAAGCCGACGAGCAACGAAGAGAAATATATAGTTGTAAAAATCCTTGCATTGCTGGAGTATTACGGGAATTTACTTTTTTAGAGAAAGTTCAGCAATTTTATATTCGTTCAGGTTTTATGCAGGTATATAAGAAGTTTTCAAAAAAATTAGATTATAGTCAATAACAGAACTCTTCAAATCTTTTGTTGAGATAAAAATCGATTTCTGATATTTTTTTACCTTGTACGGGTTTTACTTCGTTAGTGCCAAAAATACGAGCATAATCTTTCCACAGTCCAGGACATATCCGGTTAAAACGACACTTCTTGCAAGCGAGCGGTTTAACAAAATGACGAAATTCTTCTACTCGTAATATTGCTTCACGTAATGATTTTTTCATCCCTATGCGGATCATGTGCCCAATATCCATAAAAAATATAATGCCTATGGCAGTAACTACATCTCGTAATAATCTGCCCCTTCTTATGCCAGCTCTTATAAAGTAATCCCATTCATAGGGATCGTAGAGATTTTGATAATACCCAGTGATATAATCTTCATACCCTTTAAGAAAACAAAAAGGAAATACTTTCATCGAAAGTATTTCAAATTTATCCTTAAATTCTCTAATAACTTTACTCGCAAAAGGGGAAACCTTTGAATAAGATGGCCAGACTTCTTTTTTAGCTAAAGAAGCATCGTCTAAGGGGCAAAAATAAATAAAATTTAATCTTTTTATTCCCAGTTTATAAAGTAAAGCAGCTATATCTTCTAGAAACTGATAATTAAGATTATTTACTACTGTATTAGTTCTGCAAGAAATGCCTTTATTTAACGCTAATTTTATTGTTTCTGTAGCTTCTTCGAAAGAACCTTTTCTTTCTGTAAGAGTATCATGTAATTTTGCATTATGACCATGTAATGAGACTAAAAGTTCATCTAAACCATTTTCTATTGCTTGAGAAAGAAATTTTGGTTCACAAGTTTTTGAACCATTAGTAATTACCGTAAGGTATTTAAACTTTAAAACTTTTTTTGCAAAATTGATTAATTCAAAAAAATCATCCCTAATAGTAACTTCCCCTCCGGTAATCTCGAGGGCTTCAATCCCTAACTTTTTTATTTGGGAAAATAAATATTTAGCTTTATCGGTAGAGATATTGGAACGTGATTGTTTACGGTTTCGAAAATAACAAAAAAGACAATTATTGTTGCAGATATAACCTAAATTAACATCAAGTTTTTTAGTTAGAGGCAGAAGCTTTCTACTCATGATCAAATGGCAAATATACTTGTTTCTAAAATATTTCCGATTTTATATATCACTCTGAATACATTTTCTATTAATAAAATGATAAACTAAATAACCATATAAGGTAGCTAAATGTGCGGTAAAAATTAATATGATTGCTGCTATTTTTCGGTAAAACCCAGGATATTTTCTTACTACAATAAAGTAGAGATCGATATAAGAACGAGGAGGATAGAATTTTATTTCAGGATGTTTTTTATGTATTATATATGAAGTTGCTCCGTTAAGAGAATTTCGTTTAAAGAAATTTATAAAAGATACTTTTCTTTCATGAAATACAAGGATATTGCGCATAATCTTAAGTTTAGCCCCATTTTTAATAAGCCTAAAATTTAGATCTCTTTCTTCGCCAGATGCAAATTTAAAGCAGTCGCTAAAACCACCAATGTTTTTTAAGGCATTTTTTTTATAGCTAGCGTTTCCAGCGCCAAAAAAATTCGATTCACCATTATAGTTATTTTGTTCCAAAAACCAATTGTCTAAATCCGAACTTATTTTACTAATGAAAGTAGTATCTTTAGGGCTAATCAAATAACCACCTATACCATCGTAATAAGGCATTTTTTCCCATGCTTCTAAGAGATTTTTGAACCAATTTTCATGGGGAAGGCTATCGTCATCTAAAAAAACTATTATCTCTCCATCGGCATGATCGATGCCATAATTTCTTGCTATTGCCGGACCTTTATTAAAAGGAAGATCGATAATCTTTAATTCAAAATTAAAATTACAAGAAAGCAATGGGGCAAACAATTTATGGTTGCCACCGTCATTGACAACAATTACTTGTAGCGTATTCTTGTCTACTGATTGGGCAGAAACAACATCTAGGCATTTTTTAAGTAGTTTTATCCTATCGACTGTTGGAATAATAATACTTATCTTATAATTATCTGATGAATGATTTTTATACATTTTTAATATTTTACCATAAAAATAGTTAAATATACAAAGATGCGTTATGTTTTATCTACCTAGAGCCATGAATCATCTTGCTAAAACGTTTTGATAGTGGTATCATTTTGCATAATACCGACTAAGCTTTTTTAAAAAAACTTAGTATTATTAATTTAGAAATAAAGAAAAAAATAAAATGAATCAACGAATATTAATTGCCGGCGGAGCTGGTTTCATTGGTTCACATTTAAGTGAAAAACTGTTAAAGCTAGGCGATGAAGTTTTTATAATTGACAATCTTTCTACAGGTTGCCTTTCAAATATAGAGAATATAATAGATAATAAAAAATTTCACTATGTTATTGAAAGTATACTAAATAAGCCTATTCTAGAGGATTTAATAAAAAAAATCGATACGGTAGTGCATTTAGCTGCTGCAGTGGGTGTCAAATATATTATTGATAATCCTTTGCTTTCTCTTGAAACAAACATTACCGGAACAGAAAATATCCTTTGTTTAGCTAATAAACATAAGAAAAAAGTCTTCATTGCCTCGACTTCTGAAATTTATGGTAAAAACGATAAAGATGCTTTAAAGGAAGAAGACGACAGGATATTGGGTTCTACTTATGTTTCCCGTTGGAGTTATGCTGCAACTAAGTCGGTAAATGAATTTTTAGCTTTGGCATATTTTCGAGAGAAAAAGATACCAATTATTATTGGTAGAATTTTTAATACTATAGGACCAAGGCAGTCAGAAAAATACGGCATGGTTGTTCCACGCTTTGTTAAACAAGCTTTATTAAATCATCCTATAACGGTATATGGCGACGGAAGGCAACGCCGCTGTTTTACTTCGGTTGACGATACAGCGAACGCTATCATAAAACTTATAAATTGTCCAAAAGCAATTGGAGAAATTTTTAATATTGGTAGTACTAATGAAATTTCTATTAAAGATTTGGCTAAAAAAATAAAAATATTAACAAATAGCATTTCAAATATAACTTATTTGCCTTACGACGTAGCTTATGAAAGAGGATTCGAAGATATGATGAGGCGGAAACCCGATATCTCAAAAATAAAAAAATATATTGATTTTTCTCCGCAGAATGATTTAGATGAAATTATTATTAATATGATCAATCATTTTAAATCATAGTATATTTTTAGATAAACAATGAAAGTTTTATTAATTACTATGCCTTATCTGAGCGATAAGTATCGTGGATTATACAAGAGAACTCCAGCTACGCTTCCTCTTCTCGGTGTTGCTTATATTGCTGCTGTTTTAGAGAAGCATAATATCCCGGTTAAATTACTTGATGCTTGGGGTAATGGTTTAACTTTTGATGATATCCGCCAAGAAATAGAAACATATTCTCCAGATATAATAGGTATTTCATGTGTTACAACCACATTTGGGATAGCTGTTGATCTTGCAAAAAAAATACGATTATTCTCAAAAAATATACAAATCGTTATCGGAGGACCGCTTGTTTCAGCTATTCCAGCAGAGGTTTTAGAGCAAATTCCTTGGATTGATATTGTAGTAATTGGAGAGGGAGAATATACAATGCTTGAATTAGCACAAGGAAAAAATCTTTCAAGTATTAAAGGTATTGCTTTTAGACAACAAGAAAGAATTATTATTACTGAAGCCAGGCCGCTTTTAGACAATCTTGACGAGCTTCCTTTCCCGGCAAGGCATTTTTATAATTTATCGAACTACAACCGTCCTTTTTTCGAATTTCATGGTAAACCCTATACTACTATCGTTACTAGTAGGGGATGTCCCTTTAAATGTAAATTTTGCGCCTCGCATGTTGTTGCTGGGAAGCAAGTTCGTTTACGAAGCATAAGTAATATAGTAGAGGAGATCGACAGTTTAATCGCAAAATATAATGTGAAATTTATTAGTATTGCAGATGATGCTCCAGTTTTTACTATGAATCAAGACCGTTTACTTGAATTTTGTAAGGCAATAAAAGGAAAAAAATTTACTTGGGGCGCTAAAGCACGCGCAGATTCGATAAATGAGGAAAATCTTTCCGTAATGAGTAAAGCTGGATGCAGAGAGCTTGAGATTGGCTGTGAATCAGGTAATCCCGATATATTAAAAGATTGGGATAAGGGGGTTACTGTAACTCAGGTTCAAAAAGCCTTTAGTTTAATGCGTAAATATGGCATCAATTCAGTTGCTCTCTTTATGCTCGGAGCACCTAACGAAACAGAAGAGTCTGTTCGTCAAACAATTGATTTCATTATCCGGCTCAACCCTACATATGTAATAGCAACCATTTTGCATCCTTATCCTGGTTCGGATGCATTTGAATTTTTATATAAACATAATATGTTGAAACGCCGAGATTGGGAAGATATAAGAAATCCTCAACCAGAATCGCCAGCTTTAAGCGACCCGTTATTAAGCTTTAGCGAATTAAATCTACCTTATATAACCTATTCTAGGCTGCGCCAACTTCAAAGCCAATTGCATAGGCAATATTATTCCAACCCCAAGTATATCCTTTCTTCGATACTTCGGTTTAAAAATCCCCAGACATTTGGTTCTTATATGAAACTATTCTTTAGAATTTTATATTTTCGTAAAAAATGGCTTGTTTCCTAAGAACTAATAATAAGCTTTAAAGGTTATTGAAATTGGATGTTTTATCTCTATTTCCTAAAATAAAAAAATGAGTTAATTTTTCCTTTATTCCATACTCTCTCATACAGCCGGCAAGACATGGTTTAGCACAGGAAAGTAATGCAAGACGTTGGTTTTTAGCTTTATTCGAAGTCCAGATATTAGGTAAGGTTTCTTTTCGAATATTACCCACCGGTGGAAACCAAGGGCATAATTGCACATCTCCTCTGTGGGTAATGTATAGATTTCTAAATCCTACCGTACAATATCGATTAGTGAGCTGGTTTAAATTCCGGAAATAAATTTTTACTCTTTCTAGCTCTTTAATCGGTAAAACAATAGGTAAACCTTCTTTTTTTCTTTTAATTAAAAGATCGATTTGTTCATCAAGCAGGTTTAAGTTATCGATTTGCGCCAGTGGTATAGAGTAGAGCGATTTTGAAAGTGGACTTTCAAAGTAGAGTTCCGGTGGTTGAATACACAGAATTGGTTGAAAATCGACGCTATCAGCGCCAATTCCATGTGCCCATTCTGCAAATTTATTTAAAGTTTTATAAGTATCCCTGCTAATTATGCATAAAACTCCTAAGCGTGGACGGTTTTTCTTTCTTTTTATATACTGTATTGCAGATATTACTTTTTGGTGTGCATATTGAGATCCTTTGTAATAATTGTGCAGCATTGGGTCTATACTGTTTAAGGAAAAAATTAGCGAGTCAACGTTTGTCTTAATTATTTCATCACACATTTTTTCGTCAAGTTCTAAGCCATTAGTACTAACATTGGTAAGTATGTTAAGCTTGTTTGTAAATTGCAAAAGCTGTAAAAAACCATCCTTAATAAATGGTTCGCCTCCACTAAATGTAACGTTACATGATCCAACCCAATTATGTAATTGTCTAATTATATCTTTGCATTCATTAAGAGAAAGCTCTTCATCGTCAAAAGTATTTTTCCATCTTAAGCAAGTTATGCATTTGGCATTACACCTGTAAGTAACAGAGAAATATATAAGATACGGGTGATTAATACATTTATGAGTGTGCTTTCCGACTTTAATTAATAAGTCGTTTTTTGCAACAGCGGCGGCATATTTTATAAGCTTTAACTTCATCTAAAAATAAATTATATTTTATTTATAGTAATTATTACCCCATTACCTAAAAAACCGAAAAAGAAATTGATAATTTTAACTAAATATAGATAAAAATTAGCAACCATAGCATAATGACTTATGATTTTATGAATATATTTATTTATGATAGCAAGATAGATAAAATGAAACTTAATGCTTAAGTTATATTTAAGAGGGAGATGATTGATAAATTGAGTAAGTTTGTTTAGGTCAATTTCATTAGCGTATAAGCCATCATAATCTGGTTTAATAAGATTGCATAATCTTCCTAGTTTTGAAATAAAACATTTTCTTCGATCTACAATACAAACTAAATTAGCGCATCTTATTGATTCTAAAAGACAAGCTTCGATATCATCCATATGATGAAGAGATTCGTATAATATCACTACGTCAAAAGAATTATCCTTAAAGGGCATACTCATGCCATCTCCAAGAACGTAAAAACAGGTCGATGGATTTTTATTTAAATCTTTTCCGAATTTAAGCAGTTCAAAATTTATATCTAGGTTAACTACATGCGAATCGATTCTTTTTAAAAAAAGCATGATTTCCCTACCGGAGCCACCCCCAACAAAAAGAACTCGTTTTATTTTAATATTTCCAATTTTTTTTATAAGCGATTCTACTAAGTAATTTAAAATAGCTGTACGAAGAATATCTAGATTATAATCTGCCAGATATTTTCCACGTGAAGCTATGCTTATCGTTTTATTTATTTCTCTTCTGGTTTTATATTTTTGAGAATACATTTTGGAAATTATTTTTTAAACTCTATTTACCTAAAAAGATTTTCGCATAAAATAATTAGTCAGATAACATAGGCCATATTTTATGAGTTCTAACTTATCTTCAATAAAATATCGAAAGGTTTCTAGTTGACTTTCGTTAGATTTTGTATTTTCTGGATTTCCGGCATTGATTCCGGCTGACATACTACAATTTCTGCAATCAACAGGAGGAAAGTTGGTATTTATTCGTCTTCTAAAATTTTGGTATTTAGCTCCGTTCCATATTTTGCTAAAATCTTTCTTTTTTATATTTCCCATTATTTCTCCTGATTCACAGCAAGGCACGATATCACCATTAGCTCTAACCATTATTTTTTCCCAGGGAGCATAGCATTTCTGAGGAAAGCGGTAGTTTTTATTCGTTAGTTTTTTATTAAATTTATTATTATTAGTTTTATATAAACTAAATTCTAGTTTTATTCCGTATTCTTCTGCCTTTTTTTTTGCCAGCATAAAATATCTATTTGCTAGATTTTTGTAGTTAATTAAAGACTCTTTACGTAAAGAACGCGAATGTAACGATATATTAAAAGGGAGAATACGTACATAATCAATTTCAAGATGATGCGCTAGCGTTAATAACTCTGGAAGTTCGTTAATATTGGTTTTTAAAGCGACAAAGGCAATAGTTATAGATGTTTTTGATGTTCTATATTCAGTTTTTTTGAGCCGATTAAACAACCTAATTGATTCAATAATTTTATTAAAATCAATGCCTGGTCTAATTTTTTGACAAGTATCTTTACACGAGCCATCAAGAGAAATTGTAAATTGTATATTATTTTGCAGGAATATTTTTAACCAATATTCCGTTAGTAGCGTGCCATTCGTGAAAAACGTAACCTTAGAGTTATATCTAATTACTTCTTGAAGAATATAGTTAAAATTTTTTGCCATCATCGGTTCGCCAAAACCGTTTATATGAATTGTTTGAGCATAAGGTAACAATTCAAGTTTTATTATTTCGAAAACTTCTGAGTCTAAATCGAAACCTTTAAAGTAAGGAAGATAAGTTCTTGGACAAGTTATACATTTAAGATTACATCGGCAAGTACTTTCAAGCCATACAGAAATTGGTTTTGACTGACATTTAATAGTACCAGATATCTTTTCTTTTTTTAATAATTCTAAATTATTTATTTTTTTAGCATTCATTTACTTGACCGCTATTGAATAGAGATAGCGTATTATTTATAATTATATTACCCATTAGACAATGCACAAGTTCAATGTCAGGTTTAATATTAAATGAATATTATGTATTTTTCAGTTTATTAGTCGTTTTAAAGTATTAGTAAGAGTATGAATGTTGCCTACTCTTTTTAAAGAAGGAATTGGATGGCGCAGCCCTTCTAATATTAACTTTTTAAAAACTTGTCTTGTCAAAAGTTTGCTAAGATATTCTACATCAGAAGCAGAAAACTCTTTCGTTTGTATCAAACAATCTCCGTTAGAAACCGTAGATTCAGATAAAGTACGAGTAGTAATTTCTTTTGCAAAATAATTGTTTTGTTCGCATATATTATAAAGTTCAGTGCCGAATAGAGGAGTAGCGATTAGATTTATGATTTCTACATTATATTTTTCAAGTAGCATTAAAGCAAAATTAACGGTTTTCTTCATTGTCTGGATAGTTTCTCCAGGAAACCCTAAAATAAAAAAAGCTCTTAAAGGAATATTCGCTTGCTTACAAAGTTTGGCAAATTCTACTACCTTACTAAGTTGTAAAGATTTTTTTACAATATTTTGTAATATTTGCTGGTCCCCAGATTCTACGCCTATAGTAAGGGATTTACATCCCGATTTTTTTATTTTCATGAGAATATTCTCATTAATATCCAAGTCAGCTCTAATGCCGTTGGGCGTATCCCAAGTAATTTTTTCGTCATGTAATGTATCTAGTATTGGTAAGAACCTACTCATTTCCATTAATAAATTATCATCTTCAAAATGAATATGGCGAATATTATATTTTTTTGATAATTCTATAATATGGTTTTTAATATATTTCGTAGAATGGAATCGCCATCTTTTTCCCATGCTTTGGTGTACTGAACAAAATACGCAATTGTGTGGACAACCTCGGCTGGTAATCATCGATATGCTGCGTTTTACATCACGATCTCTTGTATATATGCCTTTTTTATAAAGAGTAAGATATTTTTCCATATCTACTAAATCATAGGCTGGGAGAGGTATTTCATCTAAATTTTCAATAAACAAAGACGGTTTATTTTCTATTATCTTATTTTCTTTACGAAAAACTATACCGTCAATTTCTTTTAAATGTTTTTTCTGCCTATAATAATCAATTAGTTCTTCTATTATTTTTTCACTTTCACCTTTCACGCCTATATCAATGTAAGAATTACTAAGTATTTGTTTTCCTCGACAGCTTACATTAGCCCCGCCTACAATAACTAAAATAGAATTATTAATTCCTTTAGTTATTTCCGCAACTCTAACGGTTTGTTCTTCTTGGATAGCAAATTGGTTTTCTATGCCTACAATTTGGGGATCATACTCTTTTATTAGATGAGTTAAAGTATTTTCTGGTATGCCATAGTGTATATAGTTTTTATATTTTTTTATTTGTGTATAATTTGACACGAGGCAATCAATCACTTTTACAGTACAACCTTTATTTTTAAATATGGATGCCGCATAAAGAAGACCCAGTGGCAAACCTAAAGAACCAAACTTAGACGCACGAAATGTTTTTGGATAATAATTTTGGCCGGGGTTAATTAATAAGACTTTTTCCATAGATTGTAGGTTTGAATAAGTTTTTAAAGATATACTCTATTACTTAAGAACTATATTATACTATAGTGAATTTATTTTGAAAGTAAACCTAACAAAATTATAATATTTGCAAAAAATACAAAAGTATGGTATAAAGGCTTACCAGTGAAAGTTTTATTTTAAAGATTAGTGTTCTTTGATAATTTAAGAAATTAGCGGATTTATTCCCCGAACGGCATATTTATACGGAAAATCCGCTAAAATAAAGAGAGGTATTAAAACGTTAACTAGAGATTCTAAGAAGTTTCTAAAAGGAGAATAGTAAGAATGGAAGAAGAAAAAAAATTATACATCGGAAATCTAGAATTTGGTGTTACCGAAGACGCTTTGAAAGAATTTATTAAAGAAAAAGGTATAAGCGTAAATGAGGTAAAGATCATAAGAGATAAATATTCCAACAAATCTAAAGGTTTCGGATTCGCTGAATTTGAGACAGAAGAGTTAGCTCAACAAGCAATAACTTCTTTAAACGAGCAAGAATTCAACGGACGTAAGTTAACGGTAAGTAAAGCCCGTAAAATGAAACCTCGCAGTGACAGCTTTGGTGGTGGTCATGGTAACTACGATAGAGGGCAAAATTCTGACTTTGGCAGAGGCCGAAGATATTAATTAATAAAAATAATCACTGTTAACGAGTGAAGATAGAGTAAAGGCCGTTCTTTATTCTATCTTCGTCTCTCTTGTTATTTATAAAAAGGAGGTGTGATGTACCAATCCAAATTACTCTTAATTTTATTAATCAGTTTTATTTTTACAGCTTGTGCATCTTATCTGCCAACTGGTGCTCTCTATACTGAAGTTAAAGCGCCTATTAGCGTGGCTACTGATGGAGATTTAAACTACACTAAAGTAGGAGAAGCAAAAGCTACTAGTATTTTTGGATTAGTTGCAACTGGAGATGCCAGTCTAGAAGCAGCAATGCGTAACGGTAACATTAAGCGCGTTAAGCATGTTGAATATCAAGTTAAAAATATTCTTGGTTTTGGCGAAAATAAGACTATTGTCTATGGTGATTAACCTCTTATAAATCAGATAACTAATAAATTTTATTATAACCCCCCGTAAAATACGGGGGGTTATAATTTTATCAGTTATAAATGCCTTGCCAGGAATTAATTTTTAAGATAAGATAATAACAAAATAGCTAAGCTATAATGAGAAAAAATATTAAGTTATTAGCTGTCCTTCTTCTTCTTGTTTTTTTTATTAACAACTATGTTTTTGCCGAAACCTCCAAAGATTATTTGATTAAAGTTTGGAACGTTATCGTTAATAAAGTACTCCTTGCTTATAATTCTGAAAATTATAATGATTTTAGATCTTGTTTTGCTGATGCCTTAAGTTCGGCAGCAACTAAAAGTTATTTTGAAGAAATATATTTAGGAACTTATAAAAAAAATCTAGGTTTTGTAGAGTCGGTAAAATTTTTAAAAAATCAAAGCTCTCTAGATTCCTTCTTTCCGGTATTACTTTATCAAGCACAATTTGAAAAATATAAAGATGTTTTAATTACCGTTAATTTTGCTAATGAAGATGGCCGATACCGGATAACTTCCTTGCGTTTTGATAAGCAGTACTCTCTTCAAGAATAAAATACCAAAAAAATAATTCTTTAACTAAGAATGCGCCCGTGGCTCAATTGGATAGAGCTTCTGGCTTCGGACCAGAAGGTTGCAGGTTCGAGTCCTGCCGGGCGCATAGTCTTGTTTAGTTTGGTAAAGTTCTGTTACCAGCAAAAGGTCTTATTTTATCTGGTGGCAAACTCGGATTTAACAAAATAGTTAAACACAGACTATCTTCGGCTTCGCCGAAGGTTAAATGCGAGTCCTGCCGGGCGCGCTACTAAATCTTAGGCATTTCAAACAAAGTGAAGAAAGGCCTTAGATTTAGTTAAGTTGAAAAATATTTTAGTAATGTTATACTGTATTGAATTTTCATGCGCCCGTGGCTCAATTGGATAGAGCATCTGGCTACGGACCAGAAGGTTGCAGGTTCGAGTCCTGCCGGGCGCGTGGTTTTATTTAGCTTGATAAAGTTTTATTATTAGCGAAAGGTTCTATTTTATCTGGTGGCAAACTCGGATTTAACAAAGCAGTTAAACATAGGTTATCTTCGGCTTCGCCGAAGGTTAAATGCGAGTCCTGCCGGGCGCGCTACTAAATCTTAGGCATTTCAAACAAAGTGAAGAAAGGCCTTAGATTTAGTTGTCCCGCCGAGTCCTTAAAATTTTCAAAGAAAATTTTAAGGTATTTAGCGAGGCGGGATTAGTAATAGTTCTTGTAAAGCGAAACCTAGAGGGAGGATCAATATGATAGTAGCAGTTATTTATTATTCGCGTAGTGGAACGACTAAGAGAATGGCGGAAATAATCCAGGAAGAAGTAAAAAAGAATGGCATTAATGCTGATATCTTTTCTGTAGCAGATTTTAAAGCTGAACAACTTTTAAATTATGACGGAATTATTATCGGCTCTCCGACTTATTACGGAACATTATCGGCTGAAATCAAGAAGCTTTTGGATGAAAGTGTATCTTTTCACGGAAAATTAGATGGTAAGGTAGGGGGCGCTTTTTCATCTGCTGCTAATATAGCCGGGGGCAATGAAACAACTATATTGAGCATATTAGAAGCAATGCTTATTCACGGCATGATTATTCAAGGAGATCCTAAAGGCGACCATTATGGGCCGGTTGCTATCGGAAAAGTTGATAAACGTTGTGAAGATAACTGCCGTCGATATGCTCAAAGATTTACAAAGCTTTTAAAGCAAAGAGAGTAATAAAATGGCGATTTTAATTTTAGTGACAACGCCTAAAAATAAAGCTAAAAATTTAGCTAAAATTGCGCTTAAAGAAAGGGCCTGTGCCTGTGTGAATATTATAAATCAAGTAAATTCTCTCTTTTGGTGGAAAGGAAAGGTTGAAGAAGAAAATGAATCTCTTTTACTTTTTAAAACTAAAAATAATAAATTTTCTCAATTAAAAAAAGTTATTAAGAAAAACCACCCTTATTCAGTTCCTGAAATAATTGCTTTTAAAATTGATAAAATAAATAAAGAGTATCTAAACTGGTTAGAGCAAGAAGTCAATGTTTGAAGGAATTCTTATTGCCTTAGAGAATATTTTTACCATTACGCCTTTAGGCCTTTTGGTAGCTTTTCTCGCTGGAATAATTGCCAGTTTGTCTCCTTGCATTTACCCGTTAATTCCGGTTACTATCGGAATAATTGGCGCTGCATCGGTTTCGACTAGAAAACGAAACTTTTTAATAACCTTAGTTTTTGTTTTAGGGATAGCTTTTGTAAATACTACTTTAGGTATAATTTCAGCTTTATTCGGAATATTATTAAGTAAAGTATTTATAAATCCCTTCACATATTTTTTCTTAAGCTTAATTTTCTTATTTTTAGGTCTCTCTTTATGGGGCAAAATTAGATTAAAATTTCCAGTTTTTAGTTTTTGGGATAAATTAAACTCAAAAAAAGGATTGGTTTCTGTATTTTTATTAGGGGCAATTAGTTCTTTAGCGGTAATTCCTTGCACTTTCCCGGTATTAGGGGCAATTTTAACGTTAATTTCCTTAAAAAAAAGTATAATCTACGGTATAGCCGCCCTTTTTTTATTTTCACTGGGTTATGGCTCTATCTTGATTCTTGTTGGCACTTTTACTACTTTAGTTAGAAGATTGCCTCAGCAAGGGAAATGGACGATCTTTTTTAAGAACTTAACGATAGTGATTTTAATTTCTATGGGGCTTTATTTCTTTATAAATTTTTTATCCTTATCTACATGAAGAAAACAATAATTATTATCTTGATTTTAGTTTATCCTATTATTTCGGTATTAGCTAAAGAGGTAGGGCTTTATACTTTAGAAGGAAAATCCGTTACTTATGAAGAATTAACAACTTATCCTAAAACAGTATTATTTTTTTGGACAACTTGGTGTCCAAGCTGTGTACGGGAAATAACTAAATTTAATAAAGAAAATATAAATTTTGGCGATACCAATATAGTATATATTAATGGTGATCAAAACAAAAAAGCCGTAGAAAAATTTATAAAGACGAAAAATATAAATAAGGATATACAGAAAAAAATTATCTTAGATAATAATTTATATATCGCTAAGAAGTTTTCTATATTTGCCATACCCACCTTTGTTTTTTTAAAAGACGGCCAGCCTATATATAAATCTTACTTTATTACTCCTGAATTAGTGAAGGATATTTTTAAAGATTAAGGAAGGTTATTCTATAAGAATTAAAGCTCTTTTGGTATTATTGTTGGTAGTATCTTGTTCCCAAGCTTTATTATTATGGTTAGCTATTGCTTCGAAAGTATTTTTTCCGCTATGGCGTAATTTATAATGCCATTTTAAAGTATAACTTTCTTTAGAAGATAGCTTGGGTATAGCTTTTCTTTTTATCTTTCCGTTAGGAAAAATTACTTTTATTTCCGAAGGATCTGCTGTAAGGTGACCGGTATTTTTAATTAATATTATTAAAGTTACTTTTCGGCCGACCTTCACTTTAGGCGGCGGGATAATCTCAATATTTTCGATAATAAAATCCGGTAAATCCGGCTCTGAAGGTACTGCTAAACCTTCTAACTTCTCCGATAAAGCCAATAGAAAATCATTATTAAATTTTAATTGCTGTTGGATTAACTCTATGGTATGTAAAATAACTATTTTAGCCCAATCCCTATTGAAAAGCTCCATTTTTTGAATTAGCATACTTTCTAAGTATTGGCTTACTTTCCCCAAATAGTTAATATCAAAGTAAATTCTTCTTTTTAATTCACTTATCTGATGACTTTGGCTAAGAGAAGCTAAGTCTTGGTATTTAAGAGTGTATTTTTTAAGCAGTTCGGCTAAAGGAGAACCAAACTCTTCTTGCAATGATTCTAGACACTTTCCATAGTAATGGTAAGCACCTTCTGCGGTCGAATTCACCGTTAAACCCGGATTAATATATTCTTTGATGCGTTGAGATTTAAGATAATTATCAACTATACCTTGAAGTTTAGCTTTTAATATAGATTCGCTTCCTAGGAAAGAGTCGATAAAAACTTCGATATTACTGACGGGGTTTTGTTTTCTATCTAATAATTTAAGGGCATTTAGTGCGGAATTCCTAAGATGTTTTGTTATTACATGGTAGGTTTTCTTTCTTGGAAGGTATGTAGATTCGAAGATAGTTATTGATTTTTCATTCAGTTTCTGCAAATCAATAAAAATATCAGCTGTTTTTTTTAGAAAATCTTTATCTGCAGAGTTTATCTGAGAATCAATAAATTCTTTTTTTTCTTTAGATAGCCTAGGCGTAAGTAGCGGCTGTGAAAAAGAGTTACTTATAATAAAAGATAGTAGAGTAAAAACTAAAACCAATTTGTAATTACTCATAGAAATATTATATCAAACTTTGTATAAATTTGGTATTTATTTATAAAATACCTTAATTCGTTGACACTATTTATTTTTTGTGATATTTTAATGCTTCTATTATTTATGAACCGAAAAGTAAAAATTGGTATTGTTGGTTTTGGCCATATTGGAGAAGTTTTGGCAATAAGTTTAGCCAAAGAGCAAAAATTTATTGTTAGCGCTTACGATAAAGACCGCCAAAAACAAAAAAAGATTTCTAAAACTTTTAAAGTCAAAATAGCTAAAGATGTAGAAACTTTAGTAAACTTTAACGATGTAGTTATTTTAGCTGTTAAGCCTCAGGATCTTTTGAATTTTCTTAAAACGAGTCGGCATATCTTTTTAACAACAAGACCGCTCATCATCAGCATAGCGGCAGGTTTTCCGCTAAATTTACTTCAAAAGCATTTATTTAAAACCCGATTGATTCGTGTTATGCCGAATTTAGCCGCAAAAGTTAAGGAATCCATTTCCTTTATCTGCGGCAATAATTATGCCACCAAGAAAGATTTATTATTGGCAAAAAGTATCTTTTCCAGTGTCGGAGAAGTTTTTTTAGTTAAAGAGTATTTAATGAATAAATTAACTGGGTTAGCCGGAAGTGGCCCTGGGTATATATTTTACTTTATGAACGCCATATATAAAGCAGCTTTAGTTTTAGGGTTTCCTAATAAAACTGCGCAAAATATAACTAAACAGATTTTTCGTGGAGCAGTAAAACTAGGAGAAACTTCAGCTAAAGATTTTGAAATTTTATTGGAAGAGGTTGCTTCTCGCGGTGGAACTACCGAAGCTGCCTTGCAAGTTTTTCAAAAGAATAAACTTGATCAAATTATAATTAAAGGGGTAAAAAAAGCTTCTCATCGGGCTGAAGAAATTTCCCAAACCTATCGATAGGATTATTATGAGCAAAATCGGCATAATCGGCGGAAGTGGATTGTATCAATTAGAAGGACTTAAAATAATAAAGGAAGTTTCTTTAAGCACTCCCTATGGTAAACCTTCAGATAAATTCGTAATTTCTAAACTATACGATAAAGAAGTGATTTTCCTTCCACGTCATGGAAAACACCATAAAATCAGCCCTACCAACATTAATTACCGCGCTAATATTTACGGCATGAAAAAGTTAGGGGTAGAATACTTAATATCGGTAACTGCCTGCGGTTCTTTAAAGGAAGAGTTAAGGCCTTTAGATTTTGTTATCCCTACCCAATATTTAGATCGAACAAATCAGGCACGAAAACAGACTTTTTTTGACGAAGAAATGGTAGTCCATATTAGTTTTGCTTATCCAGTCTGCGAAAACTTAGCTAAGAATTTAAAATTAGCTGCCGAAAAGGCGGGGGTTCGTTCTCATTACGGTCAGATATATTTGAATATGGAAGGCCCCCAATTTTCAACATTAGCAGAATCTAATTTATACCGTAGCTGGGGAATAGATATTATTGGAATGACTAATATGGCAGAAGCTAAATTAGCACGGGAAGCAGAAATCTGCTATGCTACTTTAGCAGCAGTTACCGATTACGATTGTTGGCATCAAGATCATGCAAAAGTAACTGTGGATATTGTTTTAGCTAATTTGAATAGAAATGTAGAAAATTCTCAAAAAATATTGAAAAATTTTATCTCTCAATTTAATACCGCTAAGGATTGTTCCTGCAAACACGCTTTAAAAAACGCAATTGTCACCAGTCCTAAATTTATTCCTCAAAGGACAAAAGATAAACTAAAAATTATAATAGGTAAATATATTGCTTAAATAATATGAGTATTTTGGTAGTTGGTTCCATAGCCCTTGATACAATACGTACGCCTTTCGGAAAAACAGATAATGAACTAGGAGGTTCTGCTACCTACTTTTCTGTTAGCGCAAGTTTTTTTTCGTCAGTTAATTTAGTTGCGGTTATAGGCAAAGATTTTCCAGTTAGGCATATCAGCTTTTTAAAAAAACGTAATATCGATTTGGAAGGATTAGTACAGAAAAAAGATAAAACTTTTCGCTGGATAGGTGAATATGATAAGTGTTTTTCTGACGCTAAAACAATCGCTACTTATCTTAACGTTTTTGCTAAATTTGACCCTAAAATACCTGCTAGGTATCAAAATAGTAGTTACGTATTCTTAGCAAATATCGATCCGGTTATCCAAGAAAAGGTCTTAGCCCAGGTTAAGAACCCTAGATTAATAGCTTGTGATACTATGAATTTTTGGATCCAAAATAAAAGAAGACAATTGGTAAAATTGCTTAAAAAGATCGACGTTTTTCTTATTAATGAGTCTGAAGCTAAAGAATTAACTTACGAGCCGAATTTGCTTAAAGCTGGAAAAAAAATAATTAAATTAGGTCCAAAGATAATTGTAATTAAACGTGGAGAACATGGGGTATTATTATTTACACCTAATAATATTTTTATTCTTCCAGCTTTTATTTTAGAATCGGTTATTGATCCTACCGGAGCCGGTGATACTTTTGCCGGAGGATTTATGGGTTATCTGACTAAAACTAAGGTTTTAAATATTAATTCTTTAAGACAAGCAGTAGTTTATGGGAGTATAATGGCAAGTTTTGCAGTTGAAGATTTTGGGTTAAGATGTTTAGGTACGGTAAAATTAGCTAATATACAGAAACGGCTTAAACAATTTAAAAAATATACTTCTTTTTAGAATGGATTATAAAACTACCTTAAATTTACCGCAAACTAATTTTTCAATGAAAGCAAATTTGGCTCTTTTAGAGCCACAGATGATTTCTTATTGGGAAAAATTAAATATTTATGGCCGGCTACGCAAAGAAAGAGCGGGAAAAGAGAAATTTATCTTGCATGATGGTCCTCCTTACGCTAATGGCTTGATACATATCGGCCATGCCCTTAATAAAATACTTAAGGATATAATCGTAAAATACAAAATTTTACAAGGATACGATAGTCCTTTTATTCTAGGGTGGGATTGTCATGGTCTTCCGGTTGAACATCAATTGTTCAAGGAAATAAAAAAAACCAAGCATGACGTTGAAATTAGCGATTTTAGGAAAAAAGCCAAAGATTACGCCTTAAAATTCGTTGATTTACAGGCAAAAGACTTTCAACGTTTAGGGATATTTAGCGATTGGGGTAACCCTTATTTAACTTTAAACCCGGAATATGAGTCCGAAGTCATAAAGCTCCTAGGGTTTTTAGTAAAAGAAAGCTATATCTATAGAGGTTTAAGGCCGGTTAATTGGTGCGGTGTTTGTGAAACAGCTTTAGCCGAAGCCGAAGTGGAATATTCTGATAAAGAATCTGACTCAATATATGTTCTTTTTCGTTCTGAGCCATTCGAAGTTTCATCCAATCTAGCCAAGTTTAAAACCGAAGGAGATATTTATTTTTTAGTTTGGACAACTACTCCGTGGACACTTATTTCCAACGTAGCTGTTGCCGTACATCCCGAATTAGAATATTCTTTAATTAAATTAGATAATAAAAAAGTTATTGTTGCTACTAATTTATTATCTTCTTTGGAAGAAAAATTAAATAGAAAATTTACCGTATTGGATTCATATCTAGGAAATATTTTTGCACATACACCACTAAAACATCCTTTTCTCGATCGAAAATCTCGTATCGTCTTAGCTAATTTTGTATCTAAGGAAGAGGGAAGCGGTTGTGTTCATATAGCGCCTGGCCATGGAGAAGATGATTTTTCTTTAGCAAAATCGAATAGTTTAGATATTATTATGCCGGTAAATGAAAAAGGAGTATTCGATTCTAACGCACCAGAAGAATTTAGAGGCATGAATATAAAAAAAGCCAGCGAATCAGTAATAGTGAAAATGCAAAATAATAAAACATTAGTTAAGCAGGAAAAAATAGTTCATTCTTATCCTCATTGTTGGCGATGTAAAAACCCGATAATTTTTAGAGCCACTTCTCAATGGTTTTTAGAAATTGACCGTAAAGAATTACGTCAAAAGCTTTTAAGTGCCGTCGATAAAGTTAATTGGGTTCCTTCTTCCGGAAAGGAAAGAATTAAATCGATGCTCATCTTAAGACCGGATTGGTGCCTTTCTCGGCAAAGGCTTTGGGGCGTACCGATACCAGCATTTAAGTGCAATTCTTGTTCAAAAGTTATTTTAAACGAAGATACTGTAAGCAGGACAGCGGAAATTTTTAAAAAACAAGGCTCTGATATTTGGTTTACTGCTGATTTAAAAAACTTTATTTCCCAAGATTTCAGCTGCGATAATTGTGGCGGTAAGAACTTTTCTAAAGAATTCGATATTCTTGATGTTTGGTTCGAATCCGGAGCCAGCTTTACGGCAGTCGTTAAAAATAGTTCTGATTTATCGTTTCCGGCAGATGTTTATCTGGAAGGAAGCGATCAGCATCGAGGGTGGTTCCAGGCCTCTTTGATCCCTTCTGTTGCGAAAGATAAAATAGCACCTTTTAAAACCACAGTGACTCATGGTTTTGTCGTTGACGGTGAAGGCCGGAAAATGTCTAAATCGTTAGGCAATGTCATAGCTCCCCAGGAAATTTATAAAAAATACGGAGCGGAAATACTTCGACTTTGGGCTGCTTACGCCGATTACAGTGAAGATATAAAAATTTCCGAAGATATAATAAAGCAGATGGTTGATATTTACCGTAAAGTCAGAAATACTATCCGTTTTATTTTAGGTAATATTGCCGATTTCGATAGAGAGGGTAGACCACTTAACTATGATTCTCTCACGGAAGTAGATAAATTTATGCTTTCGCGCGCCACTCTGGCTTTTAAGGAGGTCTGCGATTGTTATGAAGATTTCTCTTTTTATAAAGTCTGCCAAAAAATATTCAATTTTTGCAATATGGACATGAGTTCATTTTATCTTGACATCTTAAAAGATAGATTATATACTTTCCCTCAAAATTCGATTGAACGACGTAGTGCTCAGTCGGTTCTTTCTTATATTTTAGACCTCTTGCTAAAACTTATAGCTCCGATACTTCCTTTTACAGCTGAAGAAGCTTATTTAAATTATAAGGGAGTTAAGGAGAACGAATCGGTTTTTATTCGGCCTTTAGATAAAGCTCTAATTAATAAATGGTTGAATCCAGAGCTTACAGAACGTTGGAATAAACTTTTAGATTTAAGAGTTAAGGTATTAAAAGAAATTGAAAGATATAGAGAAACAGGAGCTATCGGCAGCTCATTAGAAGCAGAGGTAGTTTTAGAATTAAAAGCCGAGGATCATCGTTTTTTTAGCCCTTATATCAATATTTTAAAAGAGATTTTTATTGTTTCTTCGGTTATCATTAATGAGGGTGATAGCATAATTATTAAAAAAGCTAAAGGTAAAAAATGCTTGCGTTGTTGGAACTGGTCGGAGACTACCGATAAAAATACCGATTATCCTAATATTTGCAATAAATGCATTAAAGCCTTAAAGGAGGTAAAAAAATGAAGGCAAAAGCTACTAAGAAGGTCAAAAAAACCAAAAAAGTGACTTTAAAAACAAAAGAGGCGGTTTCTAAAAAGAAAACAAAGCGTTTTCCTAAAAAAGATTTAGAGATTTGTAAAGAAAGACTCCTCAACCTTAAAGATGATGTTTTAAAGCAGATAAGAGAGATTTCCGAAGATACTTTCATGAAGTCCCAAAAAGATATGTCTGGCGATATTTCTGGCTATAGCATACATATTGCTGATGTTGCTACCGACAATTACGAGAGAGATTTTAACTTAAATTTAGTTTCTAATGAGAGAAAGATTATAATGGATATCGACGAAGCTTTAAAAAGAATCGAAGATGGTTCATACGGATTCTGCTTAATGTGCAATGGCACTATTTCTAAAAGCCGATTTAAAGCCATTCCTTATGCTAAATATTGTAAAAAATGCAAAGAAAAACTTGAAAAAGAAAATAAAATATAGTTTATGCCGTTATTATTTTTAACAGCGGCGGCAATATTTTTTATAGATTTCTTTGTTAAAACCTACCTTCATAACAACTTTGCTTTTCATTCCCTTCCCATTATAGAGAATATTTTTCATATTACGCTGGTAGAGAATACTGGCGCCGCTTTCGGGATATTACAAGGTAAAACTAACTTGCTTATTTATCTAGGAATAGTTTTTATACTAGTATTCTTGTTTATTATCCGTTGGGAAAAAGATAAACGAAAAGTAGTGTATTTTTCCTATGGGCTTATTTTAGGAGGGGCTTTATCCAATATTTACGACCGTATTTTTCGCGGTTTTGTCATTGATTATATAGATTTAAGAGTTTGGCCGGTTTTTAATATTGCCGATAGCTGTATATCTATCGGTATCATAATTTTACTTTGGCAGACTTATAGAGCTAAAAAAACCAGAATTTAATGACAAGAGAGTTTCTGGTAGAAAGAACTTTTTCTGTAACTAAAGATTCAAATAATTTAAGATTAGATAAGTTTTTAACTAAAGAGTTAGGCTTTTTATCACGCACCAAAATTTCTCTTTTAATAAATGACGCCAAGGTACGCGTTGATAATAAAGTTTGTAAAGCTAGTTTTCGCATACAGGAAGGACAAACTATTTCCCTTATAATTCCCGAAACCTCAACTGAGCTTAAACCATATAATTTCCCGCTTAAAATTATTTATGAAGATAACGATATAATAGTGATAGATAAGCCTATCAACTTGGTAGTTCATCCGCCCCAAATAAATTATTATAAAACTCTGGTAAATGCTTTGGTATTCGCTAAAAAGAAATTGGCTAATATCAACACTTTAAGGCCAGGCGTAGTTCATCGTTTGGATAAAGAAACTAGTGGGGTGATGGTATTAGCAAAGACCAATTCTGCTTACGACGGATTAGTCCAACAGTTTCAAAAAAGATTGGTGAAAAAAGAATATCTTGCTATTGTTTGGGGAAATATTACTAAAAAGCATTTTTGGATAAAATTGCCTTTAACCAGAGACCCTAAAAATCGTCTTAAGATGAAGGTAGGATTCTCTAGAGCTAAAGAAGCTCAAACCGAAGTAATTGTCGTTAACCAATTAAAAGGATCCTGCCTACTTTCTATCTTCCCGCTTACGGGACGAATGCACCAAATTCGCGTACATCTGAATTTCTTAGGTTTCCCTATTGTAGGAGATAAAAAATATGGTATAAAGGATGAATATGAACAATTATTTCTACATGCAAAAAGCTTATCCTTTAGACATCCGGTCAACGATAATTTTTTGTCTTTTGACTCTTCCTTGCCGCAGCGGTTTAGCGAATTTATAGAAAAGTATAAGATTTAAAATGTATAAAATAAAGCCTATAACTTCGTTAGAAGGGATAATCAGCGTACCTGCTGACAAATCTATTCTACATCGGGCTATTATAGTTTCTGCTCTTTGTTCTCAGAAAACTGTTATAACTCCTTTTACCAAGAGTAATGATATCTTGACGACCTTAAAGTGCGTTAAAAAGCTAGGCACAAAAATTATCACTAATGAGAAAGGATATTTAACGATAGAAGGCCGTGGTTTATATTTTTCTCGGCCGAAAAACGGCAAAATTACCATTTCTGCTAACGAATCCGGAACGACAATGCGAATATTAAGCGGTGTGCTTTGCGCTCAAAAATTTTCTATTAAATTTTTGGCATCACCTTCTTTAATGAAACGGCCGATGAAGAGGATAGTAGAACCTTTGAGCGAAATGGGAGCAAAATTTAGAAATAAAAAAGTAAAAGCTAAAATCGGTAAGGGCAAAGATATCTATCCGCCTCTTTTTATAGAACCTGTCAAAATATTACGAGGAAAAAGATTCAATTTACCGATACCTAGTGCCCAGGTAAAATCAGCTATTATTTTAGCTTCTTTATATGCTCAAGGGCAAACTATTATCAGGGAACCTTGGCAATCACGCGATCATACCGAACGCCTACTCAAATTTTTTAAAGCTAATATAAAGATTAAAGGAAAAAATATTATTTCTCGGCCGCTAAAAGAGCTATTTTCTCCGGGAAGATTGTATATACCAGCTGATTTTTCTTCGGCTGCTTTCTTTATAGTTCTAGGTTTAATTACTAAAGAATCCAAGATAACGATTAAAAATGTTAATATCAATCCGACGCGTTGCGGTTTATTAAAAGTATTGAAAAGAATGGGGGCTAATATAAATATTATCAATAAAGAATCTGATTATGAACCTTTTGGCGATATTATAGTTCGTAGCTCTAGATTAAAAGCTACAACGGTAAGCGAGGAAGAAATTCCTTCCTTGATAGATGAGGTACCGATACTTGGAGTTGCTGCTGCTTTTGCTGAAGGAGAAACTAAGATATACGGTGTAAACGAATTACAAATTAAAGAAACAGACCGTTTAAATGCTATGGTTATAAATTTAAGAAAAGCTGGTGTAAGTATCAAGCTAGAATTTACTACTATCGGCAAGAAAGCTGTTATAAAAATCGTAGGAAATAATCAATTCAACCCCGCCTTTTTTAAGAGCTTTGACGATCATCGTACGGCTATGAGCGCAGTTATCTTAGGAGCTGCTAGTAGTCAGTATTGCTCGATAGATAATATCGATTGTATCGATAAATCTTTTCCGCAATTTATTTCTTTGATCGAATCTCTACAGAAATGAAAATAGCGAAGTTTCGGTATAAGAATAATATTCTTTGGGGAATTATCAATGCCGATGGCACTATAACTTGTTTAAAAAAAGAACCTTTTGACCGAATCGAAATAAGCGCTAAAAAAATTAGCTTAAAAAAAATTAAGCTTTTGCCGCCTGCAAAACCTACCAAAATTATATTAGTCGGCCTTAATTATAAAGACCATGCTCAAGAGTTAACAATGCCTGTGCCTAAAGAGCCGATAATATTTATGAAACCGCCAACCTCTTTAAGCGCCCATAATGAAAAGGTCATACTCCCCGATGGCGTAAAACAACTGGATTATGAAGCAGAATTGGCTTTAGTAATAAAGAAGAAAGCTAAAAATATAACCCAAAATAATTATCATAAATATATTTTAGGTTATACCGCTTTAAATGATATTACTGCTCGCGATCTCCAGTCTAAGGATGTACAGTGGACAAGAGCAAAATCTTTTGATGGTTTTTGTCCAATAGGTCCGTGGTTGGAAACAGAATTTAATCCTAATAATGCCCGGATACAATTATACCTAAATGATATTTTACGGCAAAATTCTTCTACCGTTAATTTTGTATTTTCAATTGGTTATATCGTCTCTTTTATTTCTAAAGTCATGACGCTTTCTCCTGGCGATGTAATATCTACCGGAACCCCTCCCGGAGTGGGTCCAATGAAAAAAGGAGATAAAGTCCAAGTATTTATCCAAGGCATAGGTTATTTAACTAATTATATTGTTTAAAAATGAAAACCCATACCGAATATCTTACTTTCAATACTAAAAATAAAATCGAATTTATTAATATAACCGGAAAATTAAGAGAAATATTAGCTAAGAGTAAGATAAAAGAAGGAATTTGTCTAGTAAATGCTATGCATATTACCGCTGCGGTATTTATTAATGATGAAGAAGATGGATTAAAAGAAGATTTTAAAAATTGGCTAGAAAATTTAGCACCTCAAGAAAATCAGAAATATAAGCATAATTTAACTGGAGAAGATAATGCCCATGCCCACCTTAAACGTACCATTATGGGAAGAGAGGTTGTAATTGCCATAACAAAAGGAAAGTTAGATTTTGGCCCTTGGGAAGAGGTATTTTACGGAGAATTTGACGGTAAGCGGCCTAAAAAAGTTTTAGTAAAAATACTTGGAGAATGACTAATATTAAAACCTCTGTAATCTTACCTATCGAATTCAACCTTGTAATTTAGCCTGTCTTGTTATATAATTTTTGCTAAAAAATAAGAAAATTTAAATATTTAGTTTATGGAAATTCCTTCAAGATACAACTTTAAAGAAACTGAGCATAAAGTTTTAAAAAAATGGCTAGATGGTAATATTTTTCATGCCATACCAAACCCTAGAAAAAAGCCTTTTTCTATAGTAATACCGCCACCTAATATTACGGGAATATTACATATGGGCCATGCTTTAAATAATACTATTCAAGATGTGCTCGTTAGGTTTAAAAGGATGAACGGTTGGGAAGTCCTCTGGATGCCGGGCACTGACCATGCCGGTATCGCTACTCAAAATGTAGTAGAAAGAGAGTTGGCTAAAGAAGGTAAAAGGAAAGAGGATATTGGTAGAGAAAAATTTTTAGAAAAGTTATGGCTTTGGAAAGATAATTACGGCTCTACCATAATCGAACAGCTTCAAAGAATCGGTGCTAGTTGCGATTGGGAGCGTCTCCGTTTTACCATGGATGACTCTTACAGTGAAGCTGTAAAAGATGTTTTTATTACGCTCTACAAAAAGGGATTGATTTACCGTAGCAATTATATTATTAACTGGTGTCCACGCTGTAAAACTGCCTTAAGCGACGAAGAAGTATCACATAGAGAGTTAGAGGGTTGGCTATATTATATTCGTTACCCGTTAAAAACTCCTTATGGAGATAAATCTTATATAGTAGTAGCCACAACGCGTCCGGAAACTATGCTGGGTGATACTGCCATAGCTGTAAATCCCCGTGATGAACGATATAATTGGTTAAAAAATAACAACGTTATTTTACCTATTATTAACCGCCAATTAAAGATCATCGAAGATGAAATAGTAGATCCAGAATTTGGAACGGGAGTGGTTAAAGTAACACCTTCTCACGATCCTGTAGATTTTACACTGGGTAAGAAATATAATCTTGATTTTATCAATATCATGAACGAAGATGCTACCTTAAATGAAAAAGTGCCGTCTGATTTGATAGGGATGGACCGCTTTGAAGCTAGAGAAAATATTCTTAATATTCTTAAAGATAAAGATCTTATCGAAAAAGAAGAACCTTACCGAGTGAAAGCCGGCCATTGTTACCGTTGTTATACTATAATAGAACCGCGAATATCTTTACAGTGGTTTGTAAAAATGAAGCCTTTGGCTAAGAAAGCTATAGAGGTAGTTAAAAAAGATAAGATAAAGTTTTATCCTCAGCGTTGGCAAAAGGTATATCTTAACTGGATGAATAATATTCAAGATTGGTGTATTTCCCGCCAAATCTGGTGGGGACATCGTCTTCCTGTTTGGGAATGTGAATGTCAAGCAGGTGTAACACTTCAACAGCAAAAGTCTTTTATAGTATCTAAAACTAAGCCTAAAAAAAATTGTCTTAGATGTAATTCAGAATATAAACAACATCCAGATGTATTAGATACTTGGTTTTCCAGTTGGCTTTGGCCTTTTGCCACTTTGGGTTGGCCCAAAAAAACTAAAGAGTTATCTTATTTTTATCCTACGAATTGCCTTGTTACAGCTTCGGAAATACTGTTTTTTTGGGTAGCCAGAATGATTATGGCCGGGCTTAAGTTTAAAAAACAAATACCTTTTCGAGATGTTATAATTCACGGTACGGTAAGAGATCAAAGTGGCATAAAAATGTCTAAATCATTAGGAAATACCATAGACCCTTTAGAAATAGTCGGAGAATTTGGGGCCGATGCCTTACGGTTTTCTTTAGTATTGCTAGCTGCCAGTGGTTCGGATATTTATTTGAGTAAAGAGAAATTCTTAGTTGGCCGAAATTTCGCTAATAAAATCTGGAATGCAACCCGTTTCATTTTATTAAAAATTAAAGAAAGCGATTATAGCATAAAAGATTTTAATTTTGATTTATCGGATGAAATTGACAGGTGGATTTTAATCGAATTCAATAGGACCTTAAAAGACTTTTCACAGTATTTAAATAATTATATTTTTAACGAAGGGACTAAGACCATTTATGACTTCTTTTGGCATTATTTTTGTGATTGGTATATAGAGATAGCTAAAGACCGTTTCACCTTAGATAGAGCAAAGATATTAATTTTTGTCCTTTTAAACTCGATAAAAATCTTACATCCGCTTATGCCGTTTATAACAGAGGAGATTTATTCTCTTATAAAGGATTTTACCCAACTTTCTTTAGAAAAAACAATTAGTATATCTTCTTGGCCCAAAGAGTATAATATTAACAATCCTCAAATCGCCAATATAGATAAACTATTTAAAACTATAACTGCCATACGAAATATAAGAGTAGATTTGGGCTTGGGGCAGAAAAAAGCCAATTTGGAGGTTAAAATAAAGTCAGCTCAAGCTAATAATTTATGGCAAACTAATTTGGATTGGATTAAAAGATTAACTTTAAGCGAAAATATAACCTTTACAATAGATACTAAACGAGTTCTTTACGATAATAACCTTTGGGCATTAGATATAGATATCCCGACAGAAGATTTGAATAATTTCTTATCTTCTCTAAAGAAACGCCTGCTAGTTTTAGAAGGCATTCTGGATAAAACTAATAAACAGTTGAATAATGAAAAATTTCTTGCTAATGCGACTAAAGAAATAGTACAAAAAGAAAAAGAAAAGTTTAAAGACATATCCGAAGAATTAACACGTCTTAAAAAACTAAAAGATGCTTTTAAATGATAATATTTTAACCGTAATCAAAAAGGCTTTAAAAGAAGATATTGGTAAGTACGATATCACTACCAATACTATAGTTCCTTCTTTACTTAAAGGAAAAGCGCGAATTATAGCTAAAGAAAAAGGGATTCTCTGTGGTATTGACGTCGTTGGAGCTGTTTTTCGTTTGCTAGACAAAAATATCTATTTTAAACCTCTTAAAAAAGACGGCGATATTTTTAAAGCCAAGGATGTTATAGCAAAAATAGAAGGAAATTTTCGTGCCATACTAACTTCTGAACGGTTAGCTTTGAATTTTCTTTCTATATTATCGGGAATATCTACTACTACCAGAGATTTTTTGAAAAAAATTAAAGGTATGAAAACAAAAATAATGGATACCCGTAAAACTACGCCTAATCTGCGCGAATTAGAGAAATATGCTGTTAGAGTTGGTGGGGGATGGAACCATCGAAAAAATTTACAAGAAGGAGTTATAATTAAGGATAACCATCTTAAGGCCACCGGCTGTATTAATAAAGATGAAATAAATGAGAATAAAATTGCCCAATTTATTACAATATTACGTAAAAATACTACTCATAAGGTAGAGATTGAAGTTGAGAATTTAAGGGAATTTTATAGTGTGATTAAACAAAAACCCGATATCATTATGCTCGATAATTTTTCCTTAAAGGATATCGGTATTGCCGTTAAGTACCGCAATACTCACTTCCCAAAAGTAAAGCTAGAAGCCTCCGGCAGAATAAATTTAAATAACGTTAAAAAATTTGCTCAAAAAGGATTAGACTATATTTCTATAGGCTTATTAACACACTCTCCTAGTACTATAGATTTTTCTTTAGAAATTTTTTAACACTACCTTTCTTGATATTTTAAAATGGCTAATAAATTTAAATTGATTAGTAAATTTAAACCGACTGGCGATCAACCAGAAGCTATACGAAAATTAACTGAAGAAATAAATAAGGATAAAAAATACCAAACTTTATTAGGCGTTACCGGATCAGGAAAAACCTTTACCCTAGCCGGCGTTATTGAAAAAGTTAACTTACCAACCATAGTTATTTCTCATAATAAAACTTTAGCTAGCCAATTATATGCTGAATTTAAGCAATTTTTTCCCAATAATGCCGTAGAATATTTTGTAAGTTATTATGATTATTATCAACCGGAAAGTTATATCCCTCAAACTGATACTTACATAGAGAAAGATGCCTCTATAAACGAAAAATTAGACCGTTTACGGCTTTCTGCTACCAGTTCTCTTTTAAGCCGTCAAGATGTGTTGATAGTAGCATCCGTTTCCTGCATTTATAATCTTGGCTCTCCTCAAGATTATCAAGATTTAGTTTTTTATGTAAAAGAAAAAGATACCATTGTTTTCGAAGATTTTTTGAGACGCTTGGTAGATATGCAATATCTAAGAAACGATATCGACTTCAAACGGGGAACATTTCGTATAAAAGGAGATATTGTAGATATTTTTCCTGCCTATAAAGAGCAAGGAATTCGAATAGAGTTTTGCGGAGAAAGTATCGAAAATATTTACGAATTTGACCCTATAACTGGTAAAAAAATATCTACCTTAAGTCAAATAGCGATTTATCCTGCCAAACATTTTATTATGGTCAGCGATAAAATCCAACGGGCAACTTTAGCGATAAAAGAGGAACTTGATAAACAGTTAGAATTTTTGAAAAAACAAAATAAGCTATTGGAATCCGAACGCTTAAAACAACGTACTCTTTTTGATATTGAAATGTTAAATGAGTGCGGTTATTGTCACGGTATAGAAAATTATTCACGCCATTTAAGTGGGAGAAATGCTGGTGCAAGACCCTATTGTCTTTTGGATTATTTCCCTAAGCCTTTCTTAACCGTTATCGATGAAAGCCATGTTACTATCCCACAATTAAGAGGGATGTATAAAGGCGATAAATCTCGTAAAGAAACTCTTATCCAATATGGCTTCAGATTGCCGTCTTGTTTGGATAATCGTCCTTTAAAATTTTCGGAATTTATGAATTCTGTAGGAAAGATTATTTTTGCTTCAGCTACTCCTGATGATTTCGAAATTAGTTTAGCCAAAGGTGTAGTAGTAGAGCAAATTACCAGGCCTACAGGAATACCGGAACCAGAAATAATAATCAAGCCTACTAAAAATCAAATTGATGATTTAATTTTTGAAATTAAAAAAAGAGCCGATAAGAAAGAACGCACCTTAGTTACTACTCTTACTAAAAGAATGGCGGAGCAATTAACAGATTATCTAAAAGAAGAAGGTCTAAGGGTGACTTACCTGCATTCTGAGATAGATACTTTAGAACGAACTAAGATTTTAAAAGACTTAAGACAAAGTAAATTCGATACTTTAATAGGTATAAACCTTTTAAGAGAAGGTATAGATTTACCAGAAGTTTCTTTGGTAGCTATCCTTGATGCCGATAAAGAAGGGTTTCTTAGATCATCGACATCATTAATCCAGATATCCGGGCGTTGTGCCCGTAATATTAACGGTACTGTCTTTATGTATGCCGATAATATCACTAAATCTATGAAAAGCGCTATAGCAGAAACTAAACGGCGTCGTCTAATGCAATTAGAGTATAATCGTAAGCACAAAATAAACCCTAAAAGTGTTAAAAAAGCTATTAGCGATAGCATCGAGATATATTTAAAAGAAGAGAAAGATTTGAATATGCGCCTTGATTTTGAAGATGAAGAAATAGAGTTACGCCAAACTATTTTACAATTAGAAACCGAAATGTATTTAGCAGCTAAAAATTTACATTTTGAAAGAGCAGCTTCTTTGAGAGATAAAATTAATGAGTTAAAAAAAATTGTAAAAGATAGATAATTATTTTATGAGGATGATAGCTGTAGATATCGGTAATACTAATATTCATTTTGCTTGGTTTAACAATGACAGAATTATAAAAACTGCTAAGCTGTCTACTCCGAAAGCCTCTAAATCTACGCTTACGATGATAGTTCCTAAGAATTGCAGTAATAATATTTTTATTTGTTCGGTAGTTCCAAAAATAACAGTTTTATTTAAAAAATTATATAGCTCTATTTACATAGCCGGAAAAAATCTTAAAATACCCATAAAATGTTTATATAATAAAAAAGAAGTCGGTATGGATAGATTAGTAGGCGTGATTGCAGCTAAAATAATTTATCCTGAATCTAGAATGGTGTTAGATTTTGGCACTGCTATAACTATAGATTTCTTATCTGCGGGCGGCGACTATCAAGGCGGTATTATTCTTCCTGGCATAGGTTCTACATTAAAAGTCTTTGCTAATTGTGCTTTATTACCTTCTAAAGTAAAATTTATAAAAATTAAAAATATCATCCCTAAAAATACCAAAGAAAGTATTAATTGCGGTTTACAAAAAGGGTTTTCAGCGATGATAGATTCTTTAATAAAAGAGTATAAAAAAAGGCTAAAAATACCACCTTCAGCCAAGATTATTGCCACCGGTGGTGAAGCTAAACTGATTATTCCTGAATTATCTTTTGCTTGCCAATATGAGCCCTATCTAGTCTTAAAAGGCTTAAATATATTAAGCAAACTTCACAGTCTTAAATAAGAGAGATTTTTTTAAAAAAAATCTTGACAAGATTTTTTTGTTAAGTAAAATACTTTAGCACTCTAAGGGTAAGAGTGCTAAGTTAACAAAAAATTCATAAAAAATTTTAAAATTTATAGTAGTTTAAAGGAGGTGTCTATGAAGTTCAAACCGCTAGGCGATCGCATTCTTATAAAGCCGCTTGAGGCCTATGAACAGACAAAAGGAGGTATCGTAATTCCTGATACTGCTAAAGAAAAACCTCAAGAAGGCGAAATCATTGCTGTAGGAGATGGTAAAAAGAATGACCNNCGAAGGTAAGTTTATGTCTCTTTCTTTAAAAAAAGGCGATAAAGTACTTTATGGAAAGTACTCTGGGACCGAAATAACTTTAGACGGCGAAGAGTATCTTATCATTCGAGAAGAAGACGTTTTAGGCATTATATCTTAAAAGGAGGTAATCTTTTATGGCTAAACAGTTAATATTTAGTGAGGAAGGCCGACGCGCTATTTTGAGAGGAGTAGAAGTCCTTGCTCAAGCAGTCAAAGTTACTTTAGGGCCTAAAGGACGCAATGTGGTTATTGAAAAAAAATTTGGTTCACCTACGATTACTAAAGATGGTGTAACCGTAGCTAAAGAAGTTGAGTTAGAGGAGCCTTACGAAAATATCGGTGCCCAATTAATTAAAGAAGTAGCTGAAAAAACTTCTGATCTGGCTGGAGACGGAACCACCACTGCTACGGTGTTAAGTGAAGCTATATTTAAAGAAGGTATTAAAAACGTAGCTGCTGGTGCCAATCCTATGGCTTTAAAAAGAGGTATTGATAAAGCCGTAGAGGTGGTAATAGAAGAATTAAAAAGTTTCTCTAAACCGGTCAAAGATAAGAAAGAAATTGCTCAAGTTGCTACTATTGCTGCTAATGGAGATTCAAAGATCGGTGAATTAATTGCTGATGCCATGGATAAAGTCGGAAAAGACGGAGTTATAACCGTCGAAGAAGCTAAATCTATGGCTACTACTTTAGACGTAGTAGAAGGTATGCAATTTGACCAAGGATACTTATCCCCTTATTTTGTTACTGATGCTGAAAAAATGATTACTTTATTAGAAGACCCTTATATTCTAATTTATGAGAAAAAAATTTCTAACCTTAAGGATCTTTTGCCTTTACTCGAAAAAATAGCCCGTTCAGGAAAACCTTTAATGATAATAGCAGAAGATGTTGAAGGAGAAGCTTTAGCAACTTTGGTTATTAATAAGCTTCGAGGAACTTTATCTTGTTGTGCTGTCAAAGCTCCGGGATATGGAGATAGACGTAAAGCAATGCTAGAAGATATAGCAATTCTTACTGGTGGCAAGTCGATTACCGAAGATTTAGGTATTAAGTTGGAAAATATTACTCTAGAAGATTTAGGAACAGCTAGAAAAATTAAAGTCGATAAAGAAAACACTACTATAGTTGAAGGTGCTGGAAAAACTAAGGCAATACAAGGAAGAATTAGCCAAATTCGAAAACAAATCGAAGAAAGCGATTCTGACTATGATAAAGAAAAATTACAAGAACGGTTAGCTAAACTTGCTGGTGGAGTAGCAGTCATAAATGTTGGCGCTGCGACTGAAACCGAAATGAAAGAGAAAAAAGCCAGGGTTGAAGATGCTTTGCATGCTACTAGAGCTGCCGTAGAAGAGGGGATTATTCCTGGTGGTGAAGTGGGATTACTGCATAGCATACCAGCATTAGGGAAGATAAAAGCCGAAGGGGATGAACAAATCGGTATAAACATTATTAAGCTTGCTTTAGAAGTTCCTTTAAAACAACTTGTAACTAATGCCGGCCTTAGCGGAGAAGTAATAGTTAATGAAATTAAAAAGCAAAAGGCACCTGTGGGTTTCGATGCTGAAAAAAATGAACAAACCGACATGATTAAAGCTGGGATAATAGATCCTACTAAAGTCGCCAGAACAGCTTTGCAAAATGCTGCTTCGATAGCCTCTTTGTTGATTACAACCGAAGCTATAGTAGCTGATAAGCCGGAAAAAGAGGATAAACAGGCTATGCCTGGCGGAATGCCGGGAGGCATGGGCGGCGGCGGAATGCCCCCTTATTAAAATATAAACATAGGTAATAATAAACACCCCCCGTTTTTTTAGAACGGGGGTGTTTATTTTTTAAAACACTCACTCAAACTTTCCTATAGATTTCTTTCCTATAAATTGATATAATTATAAAATTATGGATAAAGTTTTTTCTCTCAATGCCATTGTGGCCGATAATTTAGAGCTAGGAATATTTAATTACGCTTTAATTCCAGAAAAAAAATTTACTGCCGCTAACTCGGCTTTAGTACGAATGCTTGGTTATCCTTCCCGATGGCATTTTGTTAAAGAAGAGTTGGAATCTTTATTTGCTAACCCTAAAGACAAAAGTATATTTTTTGAAATGATACAACGTCGTAAAAATGTTAAGCTTTTTGAGGCTATTTTTAGAAAGAAAAACGGAGAAAAATTATGGGTAATGATTAGCGCATCTTGTGTATATTCTAAAAATAAAGCTAAATGTATTGAAGGTATCGTTCAAGATATAACTTATCAAAAACAATTACAGAATAAATTGTTATCCGAAAAAGACTTTTTCCAAAATCTTTTTGATAATATACCTGATGCCGTATACTTTAAAGATAGAAAAAATCGTATAATAAAAGTTAATAAATTTTACATAAAAGGCACCGGTCTTAAAGAAAGTGAAATTTTAGGTAAGACAGATTTTGATTTTTTTTCCTATAAACATGCCAAAATAATGTTTTCCGACGATAATTACGTCTTAAAAACCGGTAAGCCGATAGTAGGGAAGATTGAAAAAACTCGTCTTTCTAATGGGACTACTAATCAAGTAATAACTACTAAATTAGCGATGCATGATAAATCCGGAAAAATTATCGGTACTATGGGCATAACTAGGGACATGACTCCTTATGCTTGCTTAGAGAAAGAGCGTTTAACCATGGCTGTAAAAGCCCTAGAAGTGTTAGGTAAAGCTTTGGAGATGAGAGATCCTTACACCTTTAGCCACACACGTCATGTTGCTAATATCGCTGAAGAAATAGCAAGAGCTTTGGGATGGAGTGAAAACCGTATTCTATCGATGAAATTAGCCGGAGAACTTCACGATTTAGGTAAAATAAGTATTCCCTTAGATATTTTGAATAAACCCGGAAAATTAAGCGATTTAGAATATAGTTTTATAAAAGAACATGCTAAAAACTGTTATAATCTTATAAAAAATATCACTTTCCCTTTTCCTATCGCCGATATAATATACCAGCATCATGAACGCTTAGATGGTTCAGGTTATCCTAGAAAGTTAAAAAGCCATGAAATTTTAGCCGAAGCTAAAATTTTAGCTGTCAGCGATGTCTTAGAAGCCATGACGCACCATCGCCCTTACCGCGAAGCTTTAGGCTTAAAAGCTGCTTTTGCGGAATTAGAAAGAAATAGAGGCATTAAATACGACCCTTTAGTATTAGACGTTTTAGCTAAATTAATAAAAAATAATAATGCTAAAGAGTTCTGGCTTGAAAATTAATCTATTTTTTTACTTGCTTTTTGTATCATTTATGGTATAAACATTTTTTCTATGCGAGAAGTAAAAATATTTGCACGTGCTGGACAAGGAGCAATTACTACTGCGGCGATTTTAGGCGAAGCTTTATTTTACGAGAATAAATATGCTTATGCTTTTCCGCATTTCGGCGCTGCCCGTATGGGTGCACCGATGAATGCTTTTATACGCTTTGATGATAAGCCTATCCGTCTTCGTTCTCAAATATATAGCCCAGATTATATTGTAGTAGTAGACCCGACACTAATATCTAGTGAAAAATGTTTAGAAGGCCTAAAAAATGGGGCCAAAGCTATAATTGCTTGTCGGGAAGATACTCAAATTGGCAATATTGATAATATTAAAATTTATTCTTTAGCCGCAGAAAAAATAGCTTTAGAAATAATCGGAAGGCCTTTTGCTAATACTGTTTTACTAGGTGCTTTTGCCAAAGTAACCGGTGAGGTAGCTTTAGAATCTATTATTAAGGCTGTGACTATTAGATTTGAGAATAAACCAGTAATATTGCAAAAGAATATTGATGCCGTAAAAAAGGGGTTTAACAGTGTTTAGTATATTAGTTGCTAAATCTAAAACTTCTCAAGCAAATAAAACAGGTTCGTGGCGTTCTACTTTAAAACCCGAATTTTTACAAAAAAACTGTATTGATTGCGGTCTCTGTAAATTCATTTGCCCAGAAGGATGTATCGAAGGCAAAGGTAAAAATACTTACAGTAGCGATTTAGATTATTGTAAGGGTTGCGGTTTATGCGCTTATATTTGTCCTAAAAAAGATATTACTATGATTTCTAATCAGGAAAAAGTATGAAAAAATTTTTAGAAGGTTCTTGGGCGATAGCAGAAGTGGTAAAAATGTGTAAACCTAAAGTTGTCGCTGCTTACCCTATTACTCCCCAAACTCATATTGTAGAACATTTAGCTCAATTTGTTGCTGACAAAGAATTAGAGGCAGAATCGTTAAACGTAGAAAGCGAACATTCCGCCGCTTCGGTAGTTTTAGGTGCAGAAGCTGCTGGAGTCAGAAGTTTCACCTGTACTAGTTCGCAAGGATTACTTTTAATGGGAGAAGTAGTATTTTGCATAGCGGGAATGCGCCTCCCAGTCGTTATGGTTTGTGCTAATAGGGCAATTTCAGCACCTATAAATATTTGGAATGACCATCAAGACTCTATTTCTTTAAGAGATGCCGGTTGGATTCAATTTTATGCAGAGAATAACCAAGAAGCCGTAGATTTAATCTTAGCTGCTTATAAAATTGGTGAAAATCCGCAGATAATGCTGCCAGTAATGGTGTGTATGGATGGATTTATTTTAACTCACGGTATGGAAACCGTTGATATGCCTACTCAAGAAGAAGTAGATAAGTTTGTACCACCATATAATCCCCCTTATAAACTTGATGTTGATAATCCGCTAAGTTTTGGTTTATTGGGGGATCCTAGCGTTTATATGGAAGCGCGTTTCGCAATTCAAAAAACCCTAGAAGAAACTCTTCCTTTGATACCTAAGGTAGGTAAGGAGTACCAAAATTTAACTGGGCGTGATAGTATTCGTTTAGTAGAAAAATATAAGGTCGATGATGCTGATGTAGTACTTATAGCTATGGGTTCTGTTTGTGGTACGATAAAAGATGTTATTGATTTGCAACGAAATAAAGGTAATAAAATTGGTCTTTTAAAAATAGTTACCTATCGGCCTTTTCCGAAAGAAGAAATTAAAGATATTTTGAAGAAAATACCCCGAATAGCCGTTATCGATAAAGATATATCCTTAGGCTCCGAAGGGGCTTTGTATTTAGAAGTAAAAGCTGCTTTAGATAATGAACAAAAAGTAAGTGGTTTTATAGCTGGTTTAGGACAAAGAGATATAACTCCTAAAACAATAGAAAACATAATAAATACGGCTAAAAACGATACTCCAAGTTGTCAATTTGTGGATTTAAAACAAAATTTACTTTGGAAAGAATTTAAAATTATCTAATTAATAGTATGGCTAAAGAGCATTTCCAAGAAAATCTTTTTGTTTCTGGACATACAGCCTGTGCCGGTTGTGGCCAATCTATGGCGGTAAGAATAGTTATGAATGCAGCAGGCAAAAATACTATCGTAGCTAATTCTACCGGTTGCCTAGAAGTTTTCTCGACTAAAGCTCCGGAAACAGCCTTTGGTTTACCCTGGATACACTCACTATTTGAAAATTCGGCAGCAGTAGCTAGTGGCATTGAGGCAGCCTTAAAAGTATTAGGGAAAATAGATAAAATAAAAGTAATATCTCAGGCTGGTGATGGTGGAACTGGCGATATAGGTTTACAGGCTATATCGGGAATGCTTGAACGCGGTCATGATGTTTTATTCGTTTGCTACGATAATGAAGCTTATATGAATACCGGTATACAAAGAAGCGGGTCTACGCCTTTTTATGCTAACACTACTACTTCACCTATTGGAAAAGAATCTTACGGCAATCCTAAAGTCAAAAAACCAGTAGTTGAAATTTGTGCCGCTCACCATATACCATATTCTGCCACTGCTTCGGTTGGAAATCCCAAAGATATCGAAAGAAAAGTTAAAAAAGCTTTATCTATTAACGGACCAAAATATTTGCAAATTCATGTACCTTGTCCTTTAGGATGGAAATCTCAATCCGACCAAACTATTGAAATTGCTAAACTTGCTATTTTAACCGGTTTATACCCTTTAGTAGAGTATGAGTATGGCAAACTCGTAAAAGTAAATAAAATACCTTCTCCCAAGCCAGTCGAAGAATACCTAAAAACTCAAGGACGTTTCCAGCACATACTGAAAAATAAAGAAGCTTTAGAGGCTGTTCAAAAAGTAGCAGATAAAAATATTGAATATTACGGATTAAAATAATTTAACTATAATAATAAGGAGGAATTATGGCAAAAGTTACTATTGATGAAAATGCTTGCGTTGGTTGTGGTTTATGCGCGAATTCTTGCCCAGATGTTTTTGAGTTGGGTGATGATGGTATTGCTAAGGTAAAAGCTAATAGTTGTTCTAATTGCGATTTACACGAAATTGCTTCTCAATGCCCCGTAAATTGTATTACTGTCGAAGATTAAAATACTCTTAAACTATTTAATAATAAAATTTGAAATCGGCTTTAAGACGGTCGAGAAACTTGACTTTTTCTTCGAAAGTTTTATTTGCTAGGATTAATTCTTGGTATTTCTCTTTATTTTTTTGAAAATCCTCATTATCTAAGGCAGTTATGTCTACTAATTGGATAATATATATCCCATTAATAAGAAAAATGCTTTTAGGGTAAATTTCTCCTTTTGACAAAGAAAAGATTATTTCGCTAACGTTCTTATCTAAACCTAATCCTTCGATATAGCTATTATAACCAATATTATCGACCGACTTAAAATTTAAATTAGTTTTGTCAGCTATTTTTTTTAAGTCATGAAGATTACTGTTATTTATTTCTTTTAAGATATTATCGCTGACTTTTGTTGCTTCTTCTTTTGCTTTGTCTTTAATTAATTTTCTTCGAACCTCGTCGATTATTTCGCTTAAAGGAGGAATGTAAGATTCTTTATCTTCAATTTTTTCCATAATTATCAAACCTTTATCTATTTCTATAAAGGGACTAGTTTCGTTTTTTTTCAGTTTAAAAGCAATCTTATTTATTTCTGGTAACCAACCAATTTCTTCTATAGGGTCATCTAAGCTGATGTACCCGGTTTCTTTAATTTGTAAAGATAATTTTTTACTTAATTCTTCTAAGCTATTTATCTTTAAAAAATTTGATAAATTTTGTTCATTAATAATATCACTATCTACTATAAGATACTTTATACGGATAGTAGGTTTGCGTTTAAAGAAAGATTTTTTTTCGGCATAAAATTGCTCTAGTTCTTGTTTGCTAATCTCTGTAGTTATTTCGAATTTTTCATAAGGGATATATAAATAATTTATTTTTGCCTTTTGGTTGTCCCGTAAATATAAATTGCGTATTTCTTCTTCATCCGCCCTTACATTAATATATTTTTCGAATAATTTATTGACGAGGATTAATTCCCGTATTAATTCCTCGAAGTTTCTGGTAGTAAGAGCTAGCTGATAATTTTGTGATAAGTATTTTATAAGTTTTTCGTAGGAAATTTTATTATAATTTCCTTGGAAAAAATTATTTATAATATATTGTATTACCTCTTCGTCCTTAACTCTAATTTTATCTTCCTTGGCTTTCCAAGTTAGCACCAAAAGATCTTTAGCTGTGTTCTCAAGATCAGAATAAGTAATATTAGCTTTGGGTAAGTTCAGTATAAAAAATAATTTTGTTAGTTTAAGATAATGTTGAAAATCAGAAATTTTGAATTTATGGCTTTTAGTTTTTGCAACGATTTTATTTTTAGTGTTAAAAAACAGCGTTGAACTACCAGATAAAATAAAAGCTACAATGACTACGCTAGCCAAAATCCAAAGGCAAGTTTTCATATGTTGTTGGCGAAATTTATTAAGCATAGGAGTATCTTAGAGGATAAGACAAAGATTTTCAAGTTTTTTTTATTAATTTTTAATAATAATGCATCTTCAGCAGATAAGAAAGATATTCTTGTAAAAAATTAATTTTTATGGTATTTATGAATTTGTAAAAGGACGAATGTTATTTGAAAATACGGGGGTGAATAAGGTTTCGACTTAAAAGATAAGGTAAGGGGTTGCATGCCGCAAAAGTAAGCCTACTGCGTTAAAGGGGCTTACAAAAAATAAAAGCAACACCTTTCGTTGCAACACCTGCTTACGCGGTTAGCTAAGTAGGACTCTTTTACTTTTTGCCTCAGAAAGTAAAAGAGTTCATCATAAGAGGCTAAAAGTAACCTTTTAGCTTTGGAAGGTTACTTTGAAAAATAGCAAAGATGCTCCTTGAAGTATCCTGCCTTTTGGAGCCTTCAAGGAAAAGATTAAAAACAAGGATAAGCATGTAGGAGCTACTTACCAGCCCTTTAAGGACGCGGGTTCGATTCCCGCCACCTCCACCAGAAAATAGACAAAAAAATAAAAAATGCTATAATAAGGCATAATAATAATTTTTTAAGGAGGTATTTTATGGGCACTAAAGGAAGAGAAATTTTAAAGTCTTTAGGGGTAAAAATCGAAGAATTAGTAACCTTGCTTAATAAAGCTTACGCTGATGAGTGGTTAGCATATTATCAATACTGGCTAGGTGCAAAAGTTGCAGTAGGAATACCTCGTGAAGCCGTAGTGGCAGAACTAACCCAACATGCTGCCGATGAGTTACGTCATGCTGGAATGGTTGCCGATAGAATTATACAGTTGAATGGCACTCCGCTTTTAGAACCAAAAGACTGGCTCAAAGAAACAAACTGCGGTTATGATAGCCCTAAAAATTCCGACGTTAGAATTTTACTTAATCAAAATATAAAAGGGGAACAATGTGCTATTACCCAGTATAAGAAAATTATGGATTATACTAAAGATAAAGATCCGGTAACTTATGATATTGCTCTTCAAATTATGGAAGATGAAATAATGCATGAAGAAGATTTAGAGGCAATTAAAAAAGATATCAAGGTAATGGAGTCGAAATTAAAGCGTTAAGTAAATACCTTCTGCGAAAAATTAAAAATCTTAAAAATATAAAGGTGAAGAAAAAGAAATTTATAATAATTAGTCTAAGTTGCTTTTTGACTCTGACATTATGCTCCGCTATTATATTATTTGCCCAGGAACTAAGCGAATATTCTAATCCTTATCATGATTCTTTAGGAACAAGAGAGAAGGCAACCTTTTCCCCCCTAGAAGGACCTATCCTAGCTTTCGGTAACCTTAATATAGATAAAGAAGGCATAATAAAATGGGATAACGGTCAACAAGCAAAAATTAAAGTATTAAAATACGATAAAAATAATATTATCGTAGAGTTTATCAGTGATCCTTTGCCGGTATTTAACAACCAAGCTTATAAATTTATGAGGTTTCAGCTAGTTGCTATGGATGAAATAGAAATAAATTTCTATAAAGCTATGTATATTACTAATTTTTTTATTAGTGATAAAGATTTAGAAGGGCATAGTAATTTATGGGGTATTTATCTTTTAAAGTTTCCCGAAGAATCGAAAGGAGATAAAAATGAGTAAAAGCAATTCTTTTAAGGAGATTATCGAAAAAATATGGCCTAATACTAAAAACGAGTTAGAAAAAATAATAGTCAATGCTAAGAAGATGCTGGATAAAGGAGAAGGTTATCTTAAAAATGTTTCCGATAAAAGTATTAGCCAAACCAAAAAAATATCTTTAATTCTATTAAAAGAAAAACTCTATTATGATTTGGGTAAAATTTTATCTACCGTTTCTTCTAACCGTTGGAAAACTAATAAAAAAATAAATTTATTACTGGAAAAAATTAAAAGTATAAATTCAGAAATAAAGAAAATAAAATAATTTAATTTTAAATTAAGTAAAGGAGCAACGATGGAAATTAATATCACTACTAATAATTTCGAAGAAGAGGTAATAAACACCGATATCCCGGTATTAGTAGATTTTTGGGCTTCTTGGTGTGGCCCTTGTCAAATGATTGCCCCCTATATAACTAAATTAGCTAAAGATTATGCCGGTAAAATAAAGGTATGTAAGATAAATGTTGATGAGGCTGGAGAAATTGCTACCCGTTATGCAGTTATGAGTATACCGACTCTTATGATATTTAAAAAAGGTGAGGTCATGGAGAAAAGAATCGGCGCTATGGGGAGCAATGATCTAGCAAAATTTATTCAACCCTACCTTTAAATTTTAACTTTTTATTATTATCTACCCTACCAAAAAATACTTGCTATAAGGCCTATATCTTGCTATAATTTTAAAACTTTTTAAGGGCCCGTAGCTCAGCTGGTTAGAGCAGTTGACTCATAATCAATTGGTCCGGGGTTCGAATCCCTGCGGGCCCAGAATAAATATAAATCGATAGCGGGCACATAGCTCAGTTGGTTAGAGCGCTACGCTCACATCGTAGAGGTCGCCCGTTCAAGTCGGGCTGTGCCCATATTACTATTTTGATATCTATGAATTTAAAAGAAGAAATTAAAAAAATTGTTGATTTGCAAGAAATAGACTCCAACATCCATAGCTTGACGGAATTAAAAGAAAAAAACTTACCCTTAAAATTAAAAAAAATAACCGAAGAATTTGAGCAAAAAAAACAAAAAGTAAGCATCTTTGAAGAAAAGACTAAAGCTTTGCAGTTAACTAAAAAAGATAAAGAATTAAATTTGGCCTCTAAAGAAGACAATTTAAAAAAATCTCAAGGACAGCTTTATCAATTAAAAACTAACAAAGAATATCAGGCTAAGCTTACTGAAATCGCCTCCCTAAAAGCTGACATTTCTTTAGCCGAAGAGAGCCTTATTAAGGTCCTTGATGAATTAGAAGATATTAAAAAAGAATTTACTACAGAAAAAGAACATTTAAGTAAAGAAGAGGCGGTATATCTTAAAGAAAAACAGATAATAGCAGATCAACAAAAAGATATTGAAGCAAAAATTAATAATCTTTATGATAAAAGAAAAATATACACTAAAGATATTGATAAAAAGGTGCTTTTACGTTATGAGAGTCTCTTAAAAACCCGCCGGGGGTTAGCTATCGTCCCTATAAAAAATAATAATTGCAGCGCCTGTTTTATAGCAGTTACCCATCAGAAAATAAATGATATAAAGAAATATCTTGATTTAGTATCTTGTGAAAATTGTGTACGTATTTTATATATTCCGGAGGATATTAGCTAATGATAGAAATTTATATAGATGGAGCCAGCTCTGGTAATCCCGGAAAAGCTGGAATTGGTTTTTTAATATATAAGAACGGCTCTGTAATTAAAAAAGGAAGTATTTACTTAGGTATACAATCAAATAACTTTGCTGAATATATGGCTTTGATATTTTCTCTCATCGAGGTTCTAAATCTTGGCGAAAAAAACATAAAAGTCCTATCTGACAGCAAGTTAGTCTGTGAACAAATTAACGGAAACTTTAAGGTAAAAAACCAAAATATCAAACCTTTGCATATCTTGGCTAAAAATATTATTTCTAAGTTAGATAGCTTTAATATCGATTATATTAGCCGGGAAAAAAACGAAGAAGCAGATAAATTAGCTAAAAAAGCAATTAGTTTTTTGATATAGTTCGTAGTTCAGAGTTCGGAGTTCGTAGAAAATCGTTATTTTAGTCTATAAACTATAAACTACTAACTACGAACTTTAAATGAGGAGGTTATAATGAGTGGTCATTCAAAATGGGCGAGTATTAAACACAAAAAAGGCGCTGCCGATGCTAAAAGAGGGCGGTTATTTACAAAATTAATAAGGGAGATTACAGTTGCTGCTAAAGCTGGTGGCGGTAATCCCGACAATAATCCTGCCTTACGTACAGCCATAACTAGAGCTAATGATGCTAATATGCCTAAAGATAATATCGAAAAGGCTATCAAAAAAGGTACTGGGGAACTACCCGGAGTTAATTACGAAAGCTGTACTTTTGAAGGTTACGGTCCCGGAGGAATAGCTATTATTGTAGAAGCTCTTACTGATAATAAGAATCGTGCTGCAGCAGAAATTAGAAATATTTTTACTAAAAAAGCAGCTAACATGGCCGGGGCTGGAAGTGTAGCCTGGATATTTACCACTAAAGGCTACCTTTTAATTAATAAATCTCAAATAAATGAAGAAGAGTTATTTTCTATAGCTATTGATGCCGGAGCCGAAGATATAAAAACTAGCGATAAGAATTATGAAGTTTTTTGCGACCCTAAAGATTTCGAGAATATTAAAGAAACTTTTGAGAAAAAAAATATTAAATGGGAGTTAGCCGAATTAACCAAAATACCTAACTCTTCAATAAAAATTACCGGTAACGAAGCAAAACAACTTCTTTCTTTAATTGAAGCCTTAGAGGAACATGATGATGTTCAAAAGGTTTATGCCAATTTTGATATTCCTGATGAAGTTTTAGAAGAAATGGCACAAGAAATATAAGATGGTAGTTCTAGGGATAGATCTCGGTTTACGGATATGTGGTTATGTAATTTGTGAAATTGAAAATCTAAAGGCAAATTTAATAAAAGAAAACGAAATAAAACCTGACTATCGCCAACCTTTACCAGAAAAGCTTAATTATATTTATGAAGAACTTAAAAAAGAAGTAGATTTTTACAAACCAAAGGTTATTATAGCAGAAAAATTATACTCGCATTATCGTCACCCTGTAACTTTAGGTTTATTATCTCAGGTAAAAGGTATAATTACCCTTTTAGCATACCGAGAAAAAATAGGCTTTTTTGATTTTTCACCTACTCGTGCCCGTAAATCTTTTATCGGTAGAGGAAATGTTAATTCTATGCAAGTAAAAAAAATGGCTGAGAATATAACGGGGAAGAAACTTAAGTCAGTACATACTGCCGATGCCTTTTCCTTAGTTATAGCCTTTGCACATTTAATAAAGTTACAAAGATTAATAAAAAACTCTAAATATGATTTATAAAATTCAGGGTAAAATTCTAAAAAGCGAAGAAAACCGTACTATCTTAGATACAGGAGGAATAAGCTATGAGATAAATACGCCTAAAACAGTCTATCATCATATAGCTAAAAATAACTTAGATACTATCGAATTAATAATTTATTATTACTTAGCTAATGAAAAAAATAAAAGTATACCTGTATTGGTAGGATTTATCGATGAATTAGAACGTGACTTCTTTATAAAATTTATTAGTGTGTCGGGAGTGGGACCAAAAGCTGCTTTGCGCGCTTTTGATAAACCTATCTCTAGAATTGCTGCGGCGATAGAAGAAGGTGATATGAGCTTTTTACAAACCTTAGCCGGTATAGGCCAGCAAAAAGCTAAACAAATTATCGCTCATTTACAAGGGAAAGTCGGAAGATTTGCTTTAATAAAAGAAGAGAGGATGGAGAAAAAAATTATTCATAAAGAAATAACTTTGGAAGCTAAAGAAATATTAAAACGCCTACAATACAGCAGCCGTGAAGCTGAAGAAATGATTAAGAAAGCTTTAGAAAAAGAAGAAAAAATTGATACTGTTGAAGAGCTATTAAACCAGATATACCGACTAAAAATATAGTTATGGATACGGAAAAAATAAAATCTATACTAGAGGCATTACTTTTTGTCAATGAGAAGCCTATTGACGCTAATGAATTATCGGAAATTATCGAGATTAACAAAAGAGATATCGAGAAAACCATAGAGGGACTAATCTTAGAATATAAAAATCGCCAGTCAGGAATTTGTATCGTTAAGATTGCCGGAGGATATCAAATGTGCTCTACTCCGGATAACGAAATTTGGGTCAAAAAGATGTATCAGGAAAAAAACAAACAAAAGTTATCTTCAGCCTGCTTGGAAACATTGGCTATCATAGCTTATAAACAGCCGGCTACTCGTATTGAAATAGAGGCTATTCGCGGAGTTAACGCTGACGGAGTTGTGAGAAAACTTTTAGAATTAGGTTTAATAAAAATTGCCGGTAAAAAGGATGTTATAGGGAGACCTTTTCTTTATATAACTACCCGTAAATTTTTAGAATACTTCGGTATTAATTCTTTAGAAGACCTACCAAAATTGGAAGAATTTATTGCCTTTACTAAAAAAAATAATATAATTAATGAACCCAGTAGCGTTAATAATGAGAATGTTCAAGGAGGATAGAAATGAAGAGTTATTTTGCTTCGGAATCTGTTACAGAAGGACACCCTGACAAAATATGTGATCAAATATCGGATTCGGTATTAGATGCAGTATTAGCTAAAGATAAGACCGGCCGAGTAGCTTGTGAGGCTTTGGCTACTCGGGGATTAGTAATTGTAGCTGGAGAAATTACCACCTCTTGTTATGTAAATGTACCCAAAATAGTCAGAAACTTATTGAAATCAATAGGTTATAATGATCCTTCGGTTGGCTTTGATTACGAGAGTTGCGGTGTAGTTACTGCCATACAAGAACAATCTTCTGACATAGCCTTAGGAGTTGATGTCGGCGGGGCTGGGGATCAAGGATTAATGTTTGGTTTTGCTAATTCCGAAACTCCAGAGTTAATGCCTTTACCGATAATGTTATCTCATAAATTAGTGCAAAGGCTCTCACAACTACGTAAAGAAAAAACATTATCCTATCTTAGACCGGATGGAAAATCCCAAGTGTCTATTGAATACGAAAATTCTATTCCTAAAAGGGTTGATGCGATTATTATCGGAGCTCACCATTCTAAAGAGGTAAAAACTAAAGATTTACAAAAAGATATTCAAAAATTAGTTATTGAACATATTGTACCTAAAAATATGATCGATAAAAATACTAAGATTTTCATAAATGGTACCGGTCGTTTTGAAATCGGCGGGCCAGTTTCTGATACCGGAGTAACAGGTCGTAAAATTATAGTAGATACCTATGGCGGTTATGCTCGTCATGGCGGTGGAGCTTTCTCCGGCAAAGATCCTACTAAAGTAGACCGCTCAGCATCATATATGGCTAGGTATATTGCAAAAAATATAGTTAAAGCCGGTATAGCTAAAACTTGTGAAGTTCAGCTTTCTTACTGCATTGGAGTAGCAGAACCGGTATCGGTAAATATTCTAACTTTCGGTACTTCCGAAATAGAAGAAAAAAGAATTTCTAAGGCAGTGCGACAGATTTTTAAGCTTACCCCTCGAGGAATAATCGAAGAATTAAACCTTTTACGCCCCATATATCTTAAAACTGCTGCTTATGGCCATTTTGGCCGTGAAAATGAAGGTTTTTCTTGGGAAAAGACCGATAAGGCTAATGAATTAAAAAAGATTTTAAAGTAATCAAAAGGAGTTTTACAGTGAATTATGATATAAAAGATAAGAAATTAAAAGGTGAAGGAGTAAAAAGAATCCGATGGGCTATCGAAAGAATGCCTGTTTTAAAAAGCATACAACAGCGTTTTTTAAAAGAGAAACCTCTAAAGAATTTAACTTTGGGAGCTTGTTTACATGTTACTACCGAAACGGCTGTTTTGGCTATTACTCTAAAAGCTGCTGGCGCCCAGATTTATTTATGCGCTTCCAATCCTCTTTCTACTCAAGATGATACAGCTGCCTCCTTAGTTTTTGATTATGGAATTAGTGTTTATGCTATTAAAGGGGAGAATAAAAGTTTGTATTATAAGCATATTGCTCAAGTGTTAAAACAAAAACCACAAATTACTTTAGATGATGGTGCAGATTTGATCTCAACCATACATAAACGCCAAAAGAAAATAGAAAAAAATTTTCAATTTCCTTGGGGAAGTACTGAAGAAACTACCACTGGAGTTATACGTTTAAAATCACTGGAAAAAGAAAAAAAACTTCTCTATCCTATCATAGCTGTTAACGATGCTTATACTAAGCATCTATTCGATAATCGTTATGGAACCGGGCAATCTACCATAGACGGAATCATACGTGCTACTAATAAGTTGATAGCCGGAACCAATGTAGTGATATGCGGTTATGGGTGGTGTGGTAAAGGCACCGCACTTAGAGCAAAAGGCTTAGGAGCTCACGTTATTATTTGTGAAGTTAATCCTTTAAGAGCTCTAGAGGCAGTAATGGATGGTTTTATGGTAATACCAATGAAAGAAGCCGCTAAAATAGGTGATATATTCATTACTCTTACCGGAGATATCAATGCCATTTCAAAAGAGCATTTTCTTTTAATGAAAAATAGAGCGTTGATCGCAAACGCAGGACATTTTGATGTCGAAATAAATATAACCGAGCTAAAAAAAATATCCGTTTCTCACAAGGAAGTTAAACCTTTGATAGATGAGTACCACCTTAAAAATAAAAAGAAAATTTATCTTTTGGGACAAGGACGTTTGGTTAATTTAGCTTGTGCTGAAGGACATCCGGCTGAAGTCATGGATTTAAGTTTTGCCAACCAAGCTTTAAGCTGTGAATATATTGCTAAATTTAAAGACAAATTAGAAAAAAAAGTCTACTCAGTTCCTGAAGAAATTGATAATGCTGTAGCAAAATTAAAGTTAGCATCCATGGGCATTAAGATAGATACTTTAACTAAACAACAAAAACTTTATTTAACAAGCTGGCAAAGTGGAACTTAAAGTAAATTAATGCGAAGAATTGCTTTACTGACCAGAGATTGTGCCGGAGTTAACGCTGCTATCAGGGCTATTGTAAGAAGTGCTGATGCTTACGGAATCGAAATTTTAGGTATATACCGAGGTTATCAAGGCCTTATCGAAAATGACATAAAATTATTAGATAGGCGTTCGGTTTCCGGAATTATTAATCTCGGAGGTACAATTTTAAAGACAGCTCGTTCTAATGCTTTTCGTACGGTTTCAGGTCAACATCAAGCTGTTAAAACTATCAAGAATAATAAGATAGACGGCTTAATCGTTATCGGAGGAAACGGTTCTTTGACTGCCGGCCATATTTTAGCTTCTAAATATTCTATACCTACTATTGGCGTACCAGCAACTATTGATAATGATATAAACGGAATTAATATGTCTATTGGAGCCGATACTGCTACTAATGTTGCTATGGATGCCCTGGACAAAATTCGTGATACTGCCACGTCGTTAGAACGCATTTTTGTAGTAGAAGTAATGGGGCGAGATTGCGGATATATAGCTTTGCAAGTAGCTTTAAGCGGCGGCTGCGAAGAAGTTATAATTCCAGAAAAAAGATTTAATATTAAAAAAATATGCGAAGAAATTGTAGAGGGAAATATTCGTGGTAAAATAAGCTGGATTATAATTGTAGCCGAAGGAGTAGCTAAAGCTTCCGAGATAGCTGAACAAATAAATCAAATTACCGGTTTAGAAACACGAGAGGTAGTGTTAGGTCATATACAACGCGGAGGAAGGCCGACTGCTTTTGACCGCATTATTGCAGCACGTTATGCTAATTATGCAGTAAAAATGCTTAAATCCGGTAAAAGCGATAAATGCGTTGCTCTTGAAAACGAAAAGCTAAGTTTAATACCCTTAGCTAAAGCTATAAAGCCAAAAGATATAAAAGTAGATGCTTATTATAAGCTAATTAAAATTCTAACCTGATTAGTAACCCAAAGGAGGAGCAATGATATATAAAACCGAAAAAAGTATTTTAAATAATGAAGGAGTAATTTTAAAAGCAGGTAAAATTATTATTAAAGACAGCGAAAAATTTCGTGAAAGTATTATCGATAATCTTGTCGATACTATAATATTAGGAAAAAACCTCTTGTTAAAAAAACTTGCTTATTGGGTAACTTATAACGCCAGTCTACAATTAAATGTTATTCCTTCTTCGATACAGGGACTTTACGAAGCAATGGGGAAAGGCAAAATTAGTGGCTTTACGGTGCCTGCCATGAATATTCGTACGCTTACTTTTGATTTATCAAGAGCGGTTTTCAAAGCGGCACAAAAAATAAATGCTGCTGCTTTTATATTTGAAATAGCTAAAAGTGAAATTGGCTATACTGATCAACGTCCCGTAGAGTATAGCTCGATAATCATGCTTGCTGCTATGAAAGAAGGTTACAGCGGCCCAATTTTTATTCAAGGAGACCACTTTCAAATTAAAGCTAAGAATTATCTTAACGACAAAGAAGGAGAAATTAATCCTTTAAAACATTTAATCAAAGAAGCTGTAGAAGCATCTTTCTACAATATTGATATCGATTCTTCTACTTTAGTTGATTTATCCAAATCAGATTTAAATAAGCAACAAAAGCTTAACTATGAACTTTGCGCTTTATTAACTAAATATATCCGAAAATTACAGCCTAAGGGAATAGATATATCTGTTGGCGGAGAAATCGGCGAAGTTGGAGGTAAAAACTCTACACCGGAAGAACTAACTGCCTTCATGCAAGGCTATCTAAATAAAATCGGTAATAAAAAGGGTATCTCTAAGATTAGCATTCAAACTGGTACTAGCCACGGAGGAGTGGTTTTACCCGACGGCTCTATGGCTAAAGTAAATATAGATTTTGACACTTTAAAAAAACTTTCGGAAATCTCAAGAAAACAATATAGTTTAGCCGGAGCAGTACAGCATGGCGCTTCAACTTTACCGAATGATGCTTTTCATCATTTCCCTAAAATAGGTTGTGCCGAAATACACCTTGCAACACAATTCCAAAACATAGTTTATGATTATTTACCGTTAGCTCTTAAAGAAAAAATTTATAGTTGGTTGCATAGCAACTATAAAAACGAAAAAAAGAAAGATTGGACTGACGATCAATTTATTTATAAACTTAGGAAACAAGCTCTCGGACCTTTCAAGAAGGAAATTCACTCTTTATCTTTCGATACCCGTAATAAAATATCACAAGTATTAGAAGAAGAATTCTCTTTTCTTTTTGAACAACTGAATATTAAAAACTCTAAGGAATATGTTGACAAATACATAACTAAAGTACCTGTTATTAAATCAAAGGAAGATTTTTTAAAAGAAGAAAAAGATTTAGGGGAGTTAGAAGGAGCAGATTAAAGGAGGCCTAATGCGATCAGATAAAATCAAAAATGGTTTAGAACGAATGCCTAACCGGGCGTTACTTTACGGCACTGGTCTACATCCTTCGCATTTAAAACGTTCTTTTATCGGTATTGCTAGCGGTTTTACCGACTTAATCCCCGGGCATATAAATATGCGTACTTTAGAGCGTTATATTGAACGCGGAGTAGAAAATGCTGGCGGTACGCCTTTTATTTTTGGAGTACCAGGGATATGCGATGGTATTGCTATGGGCCATGAAGGGATGAAATATTCGCTTCCTTCACGTGAATTAATAGCAGATATAATAGAAAGTGTTGCTGGCGCTCACTCTTTAGATGGATTAATCTTATTAACTAACTGCGATAAAATTACCCCCGGAATGATAATGGGGGCATTAAGAATAAATATTCCTACTATAGTAGTAACTGCTGGGCCTATGCTTTCGGGACACTTTGGACAAAAACGCCTTTCTTTAGTAAGAGATACCTTTGAAGCCGTGGGGCAATCAAAAGCCGGAATTCTTACCGAAAAAGACCGTCAAGTTATAGAAATAGAAGCTTGTCCCGGTTGTGGATCTTGTCAGGGCCTTTATACTGCCAATACTATGGCTTGTTTGACTGAAAGTATGGGCTTATCATTACCGTATTGTGCGACCACACCAGCTGTAATGAATAAAAAATTACGTATTGCTTATGAAAGTGGGCAAAGAATAGTAGAGTTAGTAAATAAAAATATAAAGCCGTTAAACATAATAAATAAAAAATCTTTAGAAAATGCTATTAGAGTAGATATGGCTTTAGGGGGTTCAACCAATACCGTCCTACATTTAATAGCTATTGCAAAAGAAGCAAAAATAAATTTAACCTTAAATGATTTTGACCGGATAAGTAAAGATACTAGGCATATCTCTTATTTACGGCCAGCCGGCGAATATTTTATGGAGGATTTAGATCAAGCTGGGGGTTTACCTGCAGTCATTAAAAGATTATTACCAAAGATAAAGGATAACCTGACAGTTTCCGGGCAAACAATAAAAGAAATAGCAAAAAAAGCTATAATTTATAACGATGACGTAATTAGACCATTAAATAATCCGATACATAAAGAAGGTGGCATAGCTATTCTTTACGGCAATCTAGCTAAAGAAGGTTGTGTAGTTAAGCAATCAGCTATTGAAAAAAATATGCTCAAGTTTTCCGGAAAAGCGCGGGTTTTTAATTCTGAAGAAGAAGCAATGAAAGCAATTTTATCTAAAGATATTAAGAAAGGGCAAGTTATAGTAATCCGCTACGAAGGTCCAAAGGGAGGCCCGGGAATGAGAGAAATGCTATCGCCTACTAGTGCTATTATCGGNNAGTGCTATTATCGGCTTAGGACTCCATAAAGAAGTAGCTTTAATCACCGATGGTCGTTTTTCAGGAGGAACTAGAGGACCTTGCATCGGGCATATCTCGCCAGAGGCAGCAGCCGGAGGGCTTATTGCTTATTTAAAAAATAACGATATTATCGAAATTGATATTCCGCACCGAAAAATAGAGGTAAAATTAACTCAATCTGAAATAGACCAACGTAAAAAAGAATTAAAGCTCTTATCGTTAAAAACTAAAACTGGATACCTAAGCCGTTATTCAAAGATAGTAAGCTCTTCTTCCAAAGGAGCAGTGCTTATAACGGATTAAAAGTTATTATTGACATTGTTTTAGGTCTTTGTTATTATTGAACTTATGAAGAAGTGGGTAAATTTAGCTATTAAAAGAATTAGTAATACCTTAGGTGCTTTTTCTACCGATATCGGTATTGATTTAGGTACTGCTACGACTTTAGTATATTTACGCGGAGAAGGTATTGTTTTATGTGAACCATCGGTAGTAGCGATTTATAAAGATACCGGTCTGCCTTTAGCAGTAGGAGAAGAAGCAAAGCGTATGATTGGGAAAACTCCAGGAAGTATTGTAGCCATACGTCCGCTTAAAGACGGAGTTATCGCTGACTTTGCAGTTACCGAAGAAATGTTGCGTTATTTTATAAAAAAAGCTTATCCGAGAAAGATTTTTATTGGTCCGCGTATCGTAGTAGCAGTTCCTTCGGGTATTACCGAAGTTGAGCGCCGAGCGGTAAAGGATTCTGCTAATCGAGCCGGAGCGCGAGAAGTCATCCCGGTCGAAGAACCCGTAGCTGCTGCTATTGGTGTAGGTTTACCTATAGCTGAACCTCAAGGAAGCATGATTATAGATATCGGAGGAGGTACTACAGAAATCGCAGTTATCTCGTTAGGAGGCATAGTTTATGCGCGTTCAATTAGAGTAGGCGGCGATGAAATGGATAACGCTATAATTGAGCACATGAAAAAAACCTACAATTTGATGATTGGTGAACGAAGCGCTGAAGAAATAAAAATAAAAATAGGTTCGGTCTGGCCGCTTGACGAAGAACTAACTATCGAAGTACGAGGAAGAGACTTAATTACCGGTCTTCCAAAATTCATAAAAGCTAATTCTGAAGAAATATCAAAAGCTTTGGAACCACCTTTAAAAGAAATCGTAGAAGCGGCAAAAGTTACATTAGAAAAGACGCCTCCAGAATTAGCAGCTGATTTAATCGAAAGAGGGGTAGTATTATGTGGCGGAGGATCCCTGCTAAGAGGCATAGATAAACTAATAGCAGAAGAAACCGGTTTGGCTTGTTTTGTTGCCGATGACCCTTTAACCGCGGTAGCCTTAGGTACTGGAAAAATACTCGAAGAACCTAAATTCTTAAAAAAGCTTTCCCTTGCATCTTCATTCTAAAACAAAAATTCGACATATTGTTATATTTTTTTTGGCGATATTTTTGTTTTCTCTTCCTTTCAAAAATGCTATCCAAAATTTACTAATTTTTTCTAGTCGCCAGCTTGCTATCTCCTCTCGAAATAATCTGGCAAAAGAAATAGAAAAATTAAAAAAAGAAAGTTTAATTTTAACTTTCAAAATTAAAGGGTTAGAATCTTTGGAAGAAGAAAATAGGAAATTAAGAGTGGCTTTGAATTTTAAAGAACAAAATAAAATCAGTCTTATCGGAGTTGAAATAATAGCTTACTCTCCGTTAATAGGAGAAAAAATAGTTTTCGTAGATTTAAAAAATAACAATAATATACGACCGGGTATGTTTGTAATAGATGAAAATGGAAATTTATTTGGCAAAATATTAGAAGTCAAAGATGACTTTGCGAGTATAATTATAGTTTCCGATCCGGATTTTAACCTCCAGGTATTTATCGGAGAAGGAAATATCGGCCTACTCAAAGGAACCTTAAAAGGTGCTAAAATAATGTATGTCGAAGATGCCGAAAATTTAAAAACCAAAGATCCTATCTGGTTTCAAATACCGTATTACAATATCCCTATAAAAATAGGAGAAATTAAAAAAATTCAAAAAAGCCAGCACAGTTTATTCTGGGAAATCGAAGCTAGTTTATCTTTCAGAGATTGTCCTTTAAATAAACTTTTTATTATTGAATGAAATACTCTACATCTAAAATTTTATTCTTCTTTATTGTTTTATTTTTTTTAGATTTATTAAAACCTTTAGGTTATGCTTTATCGGTAGATTTTTTATTTTTAGGGATAGTTTATGTATCTTTAAATTATTATTTTAATTCGCTAATTATTTTTAGTTTGCTATTCGGTTACCTTAAAGATATTTTTGCTATAACGCCAATTCCTCTAAATATGATAGAATATTCTTTGGTTTCTCTTTTTATGTATAAAATTAGAACCGATTTTCTATTTATTAATAAAAAAAATGAGGACTTTCCAATAAAATTGATTGTGGCTATTTTTTTATTTATTTTACATTTTATTTTTAACCAAAAAAATATTGAATTATTTTTATCGTTATTTTTCGTTGTCTATTTAATTCAATCGGCTTTAATCTATGCATTTTTGACTTACTTCTTTAGAAAGTATCTCCTAGCAAAATAAGCTTAATATTATATCTTATAATGGCCAAAGAAATATTTAAAGTTTCTAGGGATAAGAAAATTACTTTTCTAAAGAAACATCGAATAATGGCAAAAAATATATTTGAAAATAAAGATAAAAATAAAGAATTAGAAAAAATTTTTTTTAAAATCTGCAAAAAAGAACATATCTATTCACAAAAAACTTCGGATATTGATATTTTTACCGGTATGTATAATATATGGAGAAAAATAAAGGAGGTCTAAAATGGCTAAAAACATCAAATTGGATATCTTACGTGAACTAATTGGTATACTCGGCGCTTTGATCATAGGTATATTCTTTTGGGCTTTTCGTAACGATGTTTTATTTTTTACTATAATAGTCTTAGGCTATATAATTGCCCGAATCTTTTCTTGGATTATTATGTTTCTTCTAAAAAAATAAACTTTACTAGCCATTATTACCTTTAATTTTATATCTTAAAATGAGAAAAATAAAATTTTCTGGCTATAAAATAGCTTCTGAATTTTCAACCGAAAATATTGCCAAAATATATTTCGTATTTTTTTCAATTTTAATTTTGACTTTAATTTATTTTCAAATAATAAAAGGGGAATATTATTTTAAAAGGGCGAAAAATAATTACTTACGCACTATACCGCAGGAATCCATGCGGGGAGTCATTTACGATCGTAACGATATTCCCTTAGCTTTTGATCGAGCAGCTTTCAACATCAGCATAATACCATATCAAATTAAGCATAATAAAAATATTTTTTTAAAAAAAGTAAGCGAATTTAGCGGACAAAGTTTAGTGCAAATATACCAAAACTATGAAAAAAACATACAAACTAATTTTAGTCCTGTTGATATCCTAACCGATATTGATAAAGAAACGGCTTTTAATTTAAAAGAAGAGTTTGGCAATAATATTCTAATAAATCCAAAACCTCAACGCTATTATGCTCACCCTTATGCTTTTTCCCATTTATTAGGTTATGTTAAGAAAGCCTCGGCCTTTTATCCTCAATTAAGAAAATACGGCTACACTCCCCTAGAACGTATTGGAATTTTAGGTTTAGAGCAGTATTATGACGCTTATTTACGCGGTGAAGACGGCGGTAGCTTAATAGAAGTAGACGTAAAAGGGAAAATGGTAGGTTTTTTAGGCGAAAAAAAACCAAAAAAAGGGAAAGATATCTATATTACCATAGATAGCCGCCTGCAAGAAATCGCTCTACAATCTTTAGGTGAAAAAAGAGGAGTGATAATACTAATGGACTCTAATAATGGCGAATTGCTAGTGTTATTGTCATCACCCTCTTTTAATCTTAATGATTTTACCCAAGGAAATAGTACTAAAGAGTTAATGGATGAAAAAAGTACCCCGCTACTTAACCGGGCAATACAAGCCCTTTATCCTTTAGGTTCAACTTTTAAACCCATAATGGCGATAGCCGCTTTGGAAGAAAAAAAAATATTACCTTCCGACAGCTTTCATTGTACTGGTAATTTTAAATTAGGTGCAAATAATTTTTCTTGCTGGAGTACTCACGGTACGCAAAACTTGTCCGATGCTTTAGCTAATTCCTGCAATGTATATTTTTATAACTTAGGATTAAAAATAGGGGCTGAATTAATATCGAAGTGGGCAAAGATCTTTGGCTTGAATTCTCTAACTGGAATAGACTTGCCTTATGAAAATAAGGGTTTTGTTCCTTCCCCTAAATGGAAAGAAAAAGAACTAAAAAGAAATTGGTTTGCGGGAGAAACTGTTAACTTTTCTATTGGTCAAGGATATCTTACGGCTACCCCTTTGGAAAACTTAATCGCAATTAATGTTATAGCTAATAATGGCTATCTAGTAGTACCGCATCTTTTAAAGAGAATAGATCATTTAAAGTCAGAATTTTCAGTAAAAAACTACCTGCCAATAAGTGATAAAAACCGGCAGATAGTAAAAAATGCTTTACATGAAACGGTGATTAAAAAAAGCGGTACTGCTCATATGCTGGCAAAATTTGACCTTGATATTGCCGGAAAAACAGGAACAGCTCAAGTTTCTAACCGTAAACCTCATGGATGGTTTATTGGTTTTTTCCCCTTTGAAAAACCTAAATATATTTTATTGGTATTTTTAGAATACGGTTCTTCAAGCCATGAAGCTTTATCCGTAGTAGAGGAATTTCTTAATAAAGCTCAAGAAGCTCATCTTTTATAAACAATGTTTATTAAAAATTTAAAAATAAAAGAATTTTTAATGAAATCGGAAGATACAAAGACTATAATTTTCTGCTTAATAGTATTGAATATTTTAAGCCTCTTATCTATCTACAGCAGCCTCTATCAGGGAGGGGAATTTTTTAGCCAAGAAATTATTTTAAAGCAAATAGTTTGGATCGGTATCGCTTGGGTATTGATGCTAATCTTTTCCCAAATTAACTACCGAACTTATCTAGGGATAACTTACCCGCTTTATTTTATAAATATACTACTGTTGCTCATCGTCGATTTTTTTGGTAAAAGTTCTATGGGCGCCCAACGCTGGATATCAATTTTTGGTTTTACTTTTCAACCTTCGGAATTATCAAAAATAATTATAGTAGTTATCTTAGCCCGTTTCTTTTGTCATCCGGAAAAAAAACAATTTATCCATAATTTCCTTTTGCCTTTATTCCTTATTCTAATTAACTCCTTAGTAATATTCCTACAACCCGATTTAGGTACTGCCCTTTTTATCATAGCTACCTTTTTTATAATGGGATTTTTATCGAAAATAAAAAAAAGATACTTTATCTGTCTTCTACTCATCGGGGTATTAGTTTCTCCTTTAAGTCTGAATCTTCTAAAAGATTACCAAAAAAAAAGATTATTAGTTTTTCTTAATCCTAATGTTGATCCTTTGGGTTCAGGTTATACTATAATTCAATCTAAAATAGCTATCGGCTCTGGTAAGGTATTAGGCAAAGGGTTTCTTGCAGGAACCCAAAACCAATTCAATTTTCTTCCTGAACGACATACTGACTTTATATTTACCGTTGTAGCCGAAGAGTGGGGATTTATCGGCTCATTATTTTTAATTTTTATTTATTGGTTGATTTTAATAAGAATATTGCAGCGTAGTCGTAAAGTTTATGATTCTTTCGGATATTTTTTGTGTTGCGGTATAAGTATATTCATATTTTTACATGTTTTTATTAATATCGGGATGACCTTAGGGATATTACCGATAGTCGGATTACCTTTAACATTTTTAAGCTACGGCGGAACGAATCTGGTAGCTGCCTTTATTCTCATCGGAATATACTTAAATATCTGCCGTCTTTAATGAAATTTTTACAATTTCAAAAACCACAAAGATATATTGGTAATGAGTGGAATGTCATAAAAAAACTTCACTTTCGTAAAATTAAAATATGCCTTTGTTATCCTGATATATACGAAATCGGGATGAGTAATCTTGGCATAAGAATTATTTACGGTTTATTAAATAAACAAAGAGATATCCTCTGTGAAAGGGCGTTCCTGCCAGGTTGGGATCTTATAAAATACTTAAAAGAAACTAAACAACCGCTATTTTCTTTAGAAAGTAAAACACCGCTTAATCATTTTGAAGTTATAGGTTTTCAACTTAGCCAAGAATTAAATTTTATTAATTTCTTAACTATGCTTGAACTAGGAAAAATACCGTTAAAAGCAGAAGAAAGGAGAAATATTATTGTAGTAGGTGGCGGTATAGCTAATCCGGAACCATTAGCTGACTTTATAGATTTATTTTTTCTCGGAGAATTTGAGGCAGCTAGCAGTAATTTTACCGAGATATTATCAAAATACAAAAATAAGGAAGATCGTCTTAAAGCTTTGGCTGAAAAAGAGGGTTTTTATGTGCCGAAATTTTATTCTTCTACCTCTGGGAATTTAGAGAAAAAGTACCCTTACGCTAAATTACCTATCAAAAGAGTTTATGCCAAAGATTTGAATAATACTTTTTATCCTGAAAAATGGCTTACCCCACACATCCAAATAATCCATGACCGTCCTCAAATAGAAATATCCCGAGGTTGTCCTAACCATTGTAATTTCTGTCAAGCTCGGGCTATCTATCATCCTTATCGTGAACGAAAAGCAGAAATAGTAACCCGATACATACAAAATATCTATAAAAATAGCGGATATGGAGATTTAACTCTTCTTTCATTGTCAGCGTCTGATTATTCCCAAATTGAAGAGTTAATAGACTCAAATTATGATTTTTTGAAAAAAAAATCTATCGGTTTATCTTTACCTTCTTTACGTATCGACGATATTTTTAGCAAAATATATAAAAAATTCTCTTCTCTTAAAAAAACTCATTTAACCGTAGCTTTAGAGGCCGCCCGAGATGCATCCCGGCAGAAATTAAATAAAAAAATAGACCCTAATAAACTTTTAGAGATGGCTAAAATGCTTCGTAAAGAAGGGCTGCAACGCTTAAAAATATACTTTATGTTTGGTTTACCAGAAGAAACTGACGAAGATTTGATAGCTATTGGTAAATTTCTCAAAATCTTAAGCCAAAATAGTAAATTATTCATAACAGTAAGCATAAATCCTTTCATGCCAAAGCCGTTTTCGATATGGGAAGATATGTTAATGTCAAGTGAGAAAAAATTACTCGATAAAAAAGATATTATTTTAAGAAATATAGACCAAAAAAAATATATTAAAGTATCGGTATCACCTATCCAAAAGTCTATCTTAGAAACAATTATTTCCCGAGCTGATAGAAATTTTTCTAAAGTTATTTATAAAGTTTATTTACAAATATCGAAATTATCAGTTTATGAAGAAGATTACCATTGGAATTTATGGAAAAAAGTTATGGAAGAAGAGAAAATTGATTACGAGTCTTATCTAGGGATGGATTCATCTATCTATCCTTGGTCGTTTATTAAAACAGATATGATATGCAGATAACTAAATATCATCTAGATGTTACTTTAGGTAAATCGAAAGAAATGATCTATTTTTCCCAGCTTGATCTTTTTTATATCTTAGAGAAAGCCCTGCGAAGAAGCCAATTACCTCTTTACTATACCTGCGGTTTTAACCCTCACCCTAAAATAAGTTTTTATAATGGTTTAAAATTAGGGCAAAAAGGTATAATAAAAGCTACTTTTTATTTTTCTGAAAATATTTCAGCTAGTGAATTTCAAAAAAAAATCCATAAACAACTTCCTCGAGGATTAAGAATTATAAATATTAAAGTATAAGAAGAAGTAAGGCGAGATATCAACGTATAAGCAGTTTTGTCTTAATTCTTTTTGCTTTAAAGAATTTACGGGTAAATTCTTTAGCTAATAGATGGTCATAAGATTTGCAGGAAAAAATATTGATATAAGCGCGGGCCCAAAAATCAGAAAAATGTCCTGTAATAGAGCTAGTTTCTATTAACTGTACTAAAGAGTAACCTTTAGTATGAACGGCTTTTTCACCAAAATAAGGTAGCAAAGTTTTGCCGTATTTCTTCATCTTAATCAACTTGCATAGCTTATCAACATACTCCTGAAGTTTCTTCTTAGAAGTTATTATACTTTTATCACACTCGTAAAGATTTACTACTAATTCATAACCAAAAATGTCTTTGGCCATTTTACCACCTCCTCTAAACAGCAGATTACCCTTAAAAAAATACCTTTTTCCTTAAAATTTTCTTTTACTATTTTTATCGCTATTGAAAGGTCTAACAGGCAGAGGAGACGAAAAGAGATACTGGCAAGGCGTGACCTTGCATTAAGCAGGCGACAATCAGTCAAAGAGTGCTCTTCTTCTATCATCTCCTTTAAAAATTATTTTTTGAAAATAAAATTTATGAATCATTCTTACCCTTTTCTTTTTTATATCACAATTTCTGATTTTTGCAAGAGTTTTTTTAAAAAATTTATAAAATATTTTTTGTATCTAGTTACTGTAAGAATTAATTTTCCTGTATTTCTGTTTTAAGACCTAAGGTAGCTAGCAATTTTATAAAAGGATCAGGATTAAGTTCTTCTACGTTAACCATAGTTTTTACGTCCCAAATATTTTGAGCCGCTAAGATAGCAGCGGCAACCGGAGGAACACCTGCCGTATAACAAATAGCCTGCGATTCTACTTCTTTATAGCATTTCTCATGATCGGAAATATTATAGATAAAGATTTCTTTATTTTTTCCGTCTTTTTTCCCTTTAATAAGGTTTCCAATACATGTTTTACCAGTATAATTAGGGGCAAGAGAAGAAGGATCTGGTAAAATTGCTTTTAAAACTTTTAAGGGAACTACTTCAATGCCTTCTGCGGTTCTTACAGGCTTTTCCGAAGTCAATCCTAAATTAGTTAGGATGCTAAAAACATTGATATAATGGTCGCTGAATCCCATCCAAAAACGGATACTATTAGCATCTATATTCTTTGATAGAGAATGGAGTTCATCATGGCCATTTAGATACACAGCTTGCTTGCCTACGACAGGAAAATCATAGACTTTTTTTATGGAATGCACCTTTTCCATTACCCATTTTCTATCGATCCACGTCCAAACTTTTTTAAACTCTCTGAAATTTATTTCAGGATCAAAGTTAGTAGCAAAATATTTACCGTGATTACCGGCGTTTACATCCATTATATCAATTGTATCAATTACATCGAAAAGATGTTTTACCGCATAAGCACAATAGGCGTTTACCACTCCCGGATCAAATCCTACACCTAGGATTGCAGTAATGTTATTTTCTTTACAACGATCTTTTCTTTTCCATTCATAATTTGCATACCACGGCGGATCTTCACAGACTTTATTCGGCTCTTCATGTATTGCTGTATCCATATAAACTACGCCAGTTTGAATGCAAGCTTCAAGTACAGACATATTAACGTAGGCCTGAGCAAGATTAATTACGATTTCTGAATTAGTTTCCTTTATTAAGCTTGTGGTAGCGGCTATATCTAAGGCATTCAATTGTCGTGAGTATAATTTTTTAGTCTTATCTTTTAGATGATTCTTTCTTTTAATGCTTTCAATTATAGCATCACATTTTTCTTGCTTTCTAGATGCAAGACAAATATCTCCCAAAATATCGTTATTCTGAGCGCATTTATGTGCTGCCACATGGGCAACACCGCCAGCACCTATAATTAACACATTTTTTCTCATCTTGGCAGAACCTCCTTATCGCTTCTTAGCGTATATTTAAGATAAACTACTAATATAATCTTGATATGAAAAACTTCGAATTACTTTTATAGAACCATTTAGCTTCTTTACTACAATCGAAGGCATAGCTAAGCCATTAAACCAATTTTTTTTAACCATGGTATAACCGGCAGCATCGGATATTCTGACAATATCTCCGACTTTTAATCGGTTTTTGAATTTGTAGACGCCAAAAATATCTCCAGCTAAGCAAGAACGCCCCGCAATTAGGTATTTAAATCTTCCCTTGCTAAAATTTTTTATTTTAGCGCTAGTATGATAAACTAATAAATCTAGCATGTGAGCTTCGGTAGAGGAATCGACTATGGCAATATCTATTTCATTATGAACAATATCCAACACCTTAGTAACTAGTTCAGATGACTCGGTAACCACCGCTTCCCCAGGTTCAAGATAAACTTGAACGTTAAATCGGTCTTTAAATTGTTTTAATTTCTGACAAAATTTATCTAAAGGGTAATTATCTTTAGTAAAGTAGATACCACCGCCTAAACTAACCCATTTTAAAGATTTTAGTAAATCTTTATATCTATCGCTAATAATATCGATTTGAGAAGATAAATTTTTAAAATTATTATTTTCACAATTAAAATGAAACATTGCCCCACTAATCAGTGGTGCTATCTTTAAAAGTGACTTTTTATTTATTACTCCTAATCTAGAATATTTACGTGCTGGATTTGCTAAATCAAAGGGAGAATAGCTAATTTGAGGATTAACTCTTATCCCAATTTCTAAAGTTTTAACATATTTATAATATCTTCTTAGTTGCGATAGAGAATTAAAAATTATTTTATCGGCATAAGATTTAATTTCTTTTAATTCCGGTAAAGAAAAGGCTACGCTATAAGCGTGTACTTCTTTACCGAATTTTTCATAGCCTAAGCGTACTTCGTATAAAGAACTGCTAGTAGTTCCGTCTAGATATTTTTTTATAAGTTTAAAAACACCCCAGGTCGAAAAGCATTTCAGGGCTAAGACAAATTTAGCTCCAGAGTGATTTTTAATATACTCTATCGTCTTTAAATTTTTTAAAAGCTTGTCTTCGTTTATAAGATAATAAGGAGTTGGTAAATTCATAAGTAATTTAATAAAAATTTTTATTTTATATTAGCAATATTTCTCTTTTCTTGCAAGATTTTTTTATATTTAAATAAAAATAATTTTAAGGCACTTTAGCCTTTATAAATTTCTTGTGGAGAGTGTCTATTTCTGTTAAAATCTTTCTTAAAATATATAAGTGAGTGCTTAGCCGGCGTAGCTCAGTTGGTAGAGCAAGGGTTTCGTAAATCCTCGGTCAGAGGTTCGAATCCTCCCGCCGGCTCTCAAAAATAAGATGATCCTAAAATATTTTAGAATTCTAGGCAAGCGTAATTTTCTTCTCTTATGGTTTAGCCAATTAATATCTCAATTTGGCGACCGCCTCACTCAAATCGCTTTGGTAGGATTAGTTTCGCGAATATCGATGTCATCGTCACGTCTTGCTTTTGTAATGAGTTTAGCCATAATACCGGCCTTTATAATTTCTCCGATATCAGGGGTCTATGTAGACAGGTGGAGCAAACGAAAAACAATGTATATTAGCGATATTTTACGCAGTATCTTTGTCTTTTTAATACCGTTATTCGCTTTAAAATTAGGTTCTTTGACTCCAGTTTATATATTTATCTTTTTATCTTTTAGCTGCGGACGTTTTTTCATTCCGGCTAAAATGGCTTTTATTCCACAAATAACTAATGAAAAAGATATTTTTTTGGCAAATTCTTTAATCTCAATAACGGCTACAGTTGCAGCTATATTTGGTTTAGGAATCGGAGGAATAATAGTAGAGAAATACGGTATAACTACGGCTTTTATTTTAGATGCTACTACTTTTCTTATCTCTGCTTTATCGGTATTTTTTATTACTGCTTCCCAAAAGGGAAGCTTTATGGTTGAGGACATTTTCTATATCGGAAAAGATGTGGTAGAGAAAGTTAAAAAATCATTTATTTGGGAATTTAAAGAAGGAATAAGATATATCTTTAGCTCCAACGAAACTAAATACGCTTTTAAGATGTATTTATTTTTATTTTCTTATATCGGCGGGTTATATGTCATCTTTATACGTTTTATACAAGAAGTTTTGTCTTCGATAACAAAAGACCTCGGTTTTGTGACTGTTGCTTTAGGGATAGGTATATTTACGGGATCTTTGATATACGGTCGTGTTGCTCATAAATTTTCGGTAGAAAAAACTATTGATTTTTCGGTATTAATTTCTTCATTTTATTTAATATTTTTTGCTGTCTTTCTAAAAATTCATCCTCAAAGTTTATATGCTGTTTCTTTAGCTTTTCTTTTAGGCTTAATCATATCACCAGTATTCGTGGGAATTAACGCTCTAATACATAACAAGAGCGATAAAAATATCCTAGGAAGAATCTTTAGCGGTTTAGAGTTTACTTCTCACTTAGGATTTTTAATATCTATGTTCATTTTTTCTTTTTTAGCCGACATATTTAATCCCTTTACTATTATTATTTTTATTGCTATAATTGGCATTTTGTTTTCATTTATTTTTATCTTTAACGATGATTAAATTGCCTGATTTCAAAGAACCGCAAGATAAATTTCAGAGCGAAAAGTATCTTACCCCCAAAAGGCTTTATCTACCACTATCTCAGCATACCGGAAGTCCATCCGGACTTTGTGTAAAAAAAGGTGATGTAGTCAAAGAGGCCGATTTATTAGCTAAAGAAACCGGATTCATATCTTCTTGTTTACGTGCTCCACTTAGCGCTAAAGTAACCAATGTAGACGATTGGTTTCATCCTAACTTAAAACGCGCAACTTGCATCTTTTTAGAAACTGAAATGAAACAAAAAAATTATCCGGAAAGAAAAAATATTTCTTCTTTAACCAATGAAGAATTAATTAAAATAATTAAAGATAGTGGAATAGTAGGGATGGGGGGAGCAGCCTTTCCTACTCATGTAAAACTAAGCCCTCCAAAAAAGATTGAAACTTTAATTATAAACGGCTGTGAGTGCGAACCCTTTTTAGTTACAGATTATAGACTTATGTTAGAAAATTTAAACGGAATATTTAAAGGGATAGAAATAATTTGTAATATAATTAGGCCAAAAAATGTTATCTTTGCCGTTGAAGAAAATAAACCAGAGGTTGTAAAAAAGCTTCATCTTGTAATAAGCTTAAAAAAATACGAAGTTCCGAACTTATCGCTAACTATACTTAAAACAGCTTATCCGCAAGGAGGAGAAAAACAGTTAATACTTGCCACTACACAAAAAAAAGTAGCCGGAGGAAAACTTCCTTTTGACGTTGGTTGTTTAGTTCAAAATGTTGCCACTTGTTTTGCCATTTACGAAGCAGTTTATTTTGATAAACCGCTAATTGAGCGTTTAGTAACTTTTACCGGCGATGCCCTAGCCAAGCCTAAAAATATTTGGGTTAAAGTAGGTACTACACTTAAAGAGCTTTTCGATGAAAAAATTTTAGAGTTTCGTTTAAAACCTGAAAAGATAATAGCCGGCGGCCCTATGATGGGGATATCTTTAGACAACCTTGAATACCCGATATTAAAAGCAAGCGGTGGATTTTTATTCTTAAACAAAATAAAATCGCAGGAAGAGAATAGCTGTATACGCTGCGCGCGTTGTGTTGATAGCTGTCCGCTTAATCTTCTTCCGCTGGAATACGCTAAGCGTATAAAAAATAATGAATATAGTAAGCTTGATGATTTAAATATAAAAGATTGCATTGAATGCGGTTGCTGTAGCTATGTTTGCCCGGCTAAAATACCAATTTTACACTACATAAAAATAGGTAAAAAATATGCAGTTAACAATTAGTGCTTCACCTCACTTAAATTCTAAAATAGATACGCCGTTTCTAATGCGCCAGGTAGTTATTGCTCTTTTACCTGCTGTTATAGCTTCTGTCTTTTTTTTCAAACATCATGCTTTATCACTTATAGTTAATTGCATAATAAGTGCGGTCCTAACAGAAATAATAATTTTAAAAATAAGAAATAAGCCTATTGTTATAACAGATTTTAGCTCAATAGTTACAGGATTGTTGTTAGCACTTATTTTGCCGCCGACTACAGCCTGGTATGCAGCTTCTTTAGGTTCAATATTTTCTATTTTTATAGGTAAACATCTTTTTGGAGGGTTAGGGTATAATATTTTTAACCCAGCGCTACTTGGCCGAGCTTTTCTAATGGCTGCTTATCCTAAAATGCTCACCACGTTTATCGAGCCTTTTTCTGTTGATGTAATAAGTAGCGCTACTCCTTTAGCACTTAAAAAATTTAGCCATATTACTACGCCGACTTTAAAATTATTTTTAGGTAATGTTTCCGGAAGCCTAGGGGAAACTTCGGCAATATGTTTAATTATAGGAGGAATATATCTTTTGATACGTAAAATAGCTGACTGGCGCATACCTTTAAGTTTATTTTTAACAGTTACGATAATTTCGACTGTTACTTATATTTTCGAACCGGAAGCAGGACCGCTATTATTTCATCTTTTTAGCGGTGGGCTTTTATTGGGAGGATTTTTTATGGCAACCGATCCGGTTACTACGCCGGTTACTAAAGTAGGCCGCTATATCTATGGAATAAGTTGTGGAATTTTAATAATGGTTATACGTTATTTAGGCGGGTTGCCCGAGGGAGTAATGTATTCTATACTTTTTATGAATGCTTGCGTACCATTGCTCAATAAGTATACAAAGCCTAAAAGATACGGCACTTAAGAATGAGGGGGTAAAATTGAAGAAAATATTGAGAACAACTAGTATACTTGCCGGAGTATGTGCCGTTTGTGCTTTTTTACTAGCTCTTATAAGTGGATTAGCTAAGGACAAAATAGCTTTAAATGAAGAAAAAAAGATAGAAAATGCCATTTTCAACCTATCTTCTTCGGCAAGCAAAATCGAGGAATCTTATATAGATAACAGTTTTATTTATAAACTTTTTGATAAAAATAATAATATTATTGGATACGCAGTTCTAATTTCCGGAAATGGATACCAAGGACAAATAAAAATACTAGTAATTGTTGATTCTTATTTTGATAAAATGGAAGGAATACAAATAATAGAGTCTTCCGAAACGCCAGGCTTAGGTGCAAAAATAAATGAAGATTCTTTTAAAAAGCAATTTAAGGATATCGAACTATCAAAACCAATTGAATGCGTTAAGGAAAAAACCGAAAAAGATAATGAAATTTTAGCGATATCAGGAGCTACAATATCCTCTAAAGCGGTAGTAAGTATTTTAAATAAAGAATTACTTTTATTAAAATCAACGTTTTCGACTCTTTCAAAGACAAATCAGGAAAATTTGGAATCGATACCGAACAAAACTAAAACACTAAAATGAATAATCTATGAAAAAATACTTTATAAAAGGTTTATGGCAAGATCATCCAGCACTTCGCCAACTTCTAGGGATGTGCTCGACATTGGCTGTCACAACTACGGTTAATAACGCTATCTTTATGGGGCTCGGAGTAACATTTGTATTAGTATCAAGCTGTTTTTTTGTTTCGCTAATAAGAAAAATAGTACCTGAAGAAATACGCATAGCGGTTTTTACCGTAATCATATCTACATTTGTTACTATAGTTGATATATTTTTAAAAGCTATTTTTCCGGCGATGAGCGAAGCTCTAGGACCTTATGTTCCTTTGATTATCGTAAATTGTATCATATTAGGTAGATGCGAAGCTTTTGCCTGTAAAAATCCTATTAAGACTTCTTTTATGGATTCTTTAGGTATGGGCTTAGGATATACCTGGTTGTTAATAGCTCTTGCCGCAGTAAGAGAAATATTCGGATTTGGCACTTTGATGCAAAAAACGCTTATGCCAAGTAGTTACCAACCTTTAGTTGTTATGGTAGCGCCTGCCGGGGCATTCATCACTTTAGGTTTCTTTGTTGCTATAATGAATAAAATAGAAAAGAATAAGTAATATGAAAAATTTACTGATTATTTTCATATCTACCGTATTGATAAATAATTTGGTTCTTTATTATTTTTTAGGAATATGCCCATTCTTAGGAGTATCTTCAAAAATAGAATCAGCTTTGGGTATGGGAATAGCAGTAATTTTTGTAATGACTTTAGCTAATACTATAAGCTGGTTAATATATAAATTTGTCTTAATTAGACTTGGCCTTGAATTCTTGCAATATCTAGTTTTTATATTAGTAATAGCTTCTCTTGTACAAATAGTAGAAATGTTTGTAAGAAAATTTTCTCCGCCCCTCTATAAAGCTCTTGGTATATTTTTGCCACTTATTACAGTAAATTGCGCGATTCTAGGAGCATCTCTGCTTATGGTTACTAAAAACTATAATTTTTTGGAATCTGTGGTATATGGGTTTGCTGGAGGTATAGGTTTTACTTTAATAATAATGGTTATGGCCGGAATTCGTGAAGAATTAGAATATACAGAAGTTCCTTCAATATTTAAAGGTGCAGCAATAACATTAGTAGTAACCGGACTTCTGGCTCTTATATTCATGGGCTTCTCCGGTATAATTAGTGCTTAAAAATCTATCGAATTAGAAATGAAAGAAGTAATTATTGCTTCTATCGCTTTGGGAATAACGGGTTTTTGCTTCGCTTTATTACTTTCATTCCTCAACAGAAAATTAAAAGTAGAGGAAGACCCACGGGTTTCTCAAATAGTAAGCTTACTTCCTGGCGCCAATTGCGGAGCTTGCGGATTTGCCGGATGCCGTGGATTTGCGCAAGCTATAATCAAAGAAGGAAAGATCTTTTCAGGTTGTATACCAGGAGGAAAAGAAATTAACGATAAAATTATTCAAATTTTAGGAGTAGAAACTACTCTAACTTCTCATAAACGAGTTACTATTTGCCAGTGCGGAGCTAGTTTTAACGAAAAAAAAGTTTCTTCTTTATATAATGGTCCAAAATCTTGCAGAGCTGCTCAGATAACCGGCGGAGCTATAGATTGTATTTATGGCTGTCTTGGTTTTGGAGATTGCATCAAAGCTTGTCCGACTAAGGCTATAACGTTAAATAATGGCCGGATAATAATTGATATCAAAAAATGCACGGGGTGTGGCTACTGCTTGAAGATATGTCCACGTAATCTCTTCAAAACTATCCCTTGGAAAAACGATATTAATATTTATTGGGTTGCCTGTAATAATAAAGAAAAGGCCTTGGGGGTAAAATTAGTATGCCAACGTGGCTGTATCGGTTGCGGTATTTGCACCAAAGTACCTAACTCACCGTATTATTTACAAGATAATCTTTCAGCGGTTGATTATAAAAAGAAATATGACAACACTGCCCTAGAAGAAGGAAAAAATAAATGTCCTACGAAATGCATATTTGCAGAGAATGTCTAAAGAAATAGTTACCGTTACTAATGTTATTAACGATAAAGTAGAAATTAAATTTACTAAACAAACAATGTGCTCATGCTGCCGATTATCTTCTCTTTGTAATCAAGGACAAGAAACTTTATTAGTAGATAATAATGGTTTATCTTTAAAAGCAGGGGATAAAGTAGAGATTTTTATTGACGAGAGAAAAAGCTTATTGGCAAATACTGTCATCTTTTTTATCCCTCTGATTATTTTTATCTCGGTATTGATACTCTTTCAACGATACGGAGAGCTTAAAAGTTTTCTTCTTGCTTTAGGAGTTTTATTTGTTTATTATATGATTACACGCCTTATTTTGTCTAAATATGGCAACAAATTTGACCTTAAAATTTTAGGTAAAGTTACTTATGAGTAAAAAGAATATTGCGGTTTTTGCCTCAGGAAAAGGAAGTAATTTTTCTGCTATAGTTAATTCCATAAAATGTGGTTATATAAAAAATGCCACGATAAAACTCTTGATTACCGATAAAAAGAACGCCCTAGCAAGGATTAAAGCTAAGAAAGTAAAAATAAAAGCTATATTGATTGATCCTCGCAATTATAAAACTCGATTAGAGTTAGATAAAGAAATTGTAAAAATATTACGTAGAGAAAAAATCGACTTAATTGTTCTTGCTGGTTATATGCGTATATTATCTTCTTACTTTGTACGTACCTTTAATAACAAAATTATAAATATTCATCCTGCTCTTTTGCCAGCTTTTAAGGGAAAAAACGCTATTGAACGGGCTTTCCACTATGGTTGTAAATTAACCGGAGTCACTGTCCACTTTGTTAACGAAAAAGTTGATGATGGGCCGATAATATTGCAAAAAAGTATCCCTATTATTAATAATATGACTTTTAAAAATCTAGTGAAAAAAATACATACCTTGGAACACAAGTTATACCCTTTAGCAATAAAGAAGATTACTAGTAATAAGATAAAAGTTTCTGGCCGTTATGTACAAATTAACTAAAATAATTACTTTACTTTTATTTACATTAGTATGGGGAGCAGCTTATGATAGTCCTATTATAGCGAAAGTTAATAAAAATACCGTTAAGACCGGTGAAATATTTCAATGTGAAATAATAATTAAAGGCGAATTTATATCTCCTAAGCTAAACTTGCCAAAATTTGAAAACTTTAAAATAGTTTCTCAAATACAGTCAAAAAGTTATTCTTTTAGAGGCAATGAAACCGAAACAGAAATTAAATTTACTTATCTTATTTATGCAAAAAAACCTGGTTTATTTAAAATAGAACCTGCTATTATAAAAGATGGCAATAAAGAGTATCGTAGCGACGAAATAGCTATAGAAGTAAACGGTGAATCTTTGGAGGACCTTGAGAAAATTCTTCCCTATATCGATAAAGCTATAGATATTTAAGCAGTTTAGACATTATTGCTGGTCTAAATAACTATCCAAATAATCTAAAATTTCCTTAGGAGCAGAGGAACTTCCCTGTTTTTGAAATAATTCTTTGGCTTTTATATAATTCTTCTGGGCATTTTCTTTATCACCTAGTAAATTATAGATTAAACTGATATAAGCGTAGGTTTGCGGATTATTAGACTCTATCTGAGCAGCCTTATTAAAATCTGCTAAAGCTTTAAGGTAATCTTTAAGACCATAATAAGCATAACCTAAGTTAAAATGAGTGTTGAAATTATCGGGCTCGTAAGACAAAGCTTTCTGCAAATAATTTATAGCCTCTTGGTACCTTTTTTGAGCAATTAATGCCAGGCTTAAATTATTATAACCAAACACATAATAATTGTCGTCCTGCTTTAATTCCAATCCCTTTTGGTAATATTCAATAGCTTTTTCGTCTTTGCCCAAAATATAATAGGTCCAGCCTAATTGATAATAAGCTAAGAAATAATCAAGGTCTATTTCTAAGACTTTTTCGTAATTGAAGATAGCTTGTCCATAGTTCTCTAGATAAAAATGGGTAAGGCCAAGATAGTAATAGGCTTGAGTAAATTTAGGCTCTAAATCTAAGGCTCTTAAAAAATATTTTACTGCTAAATTATATTCACCAATATTAAGGTAGGCAGAACCGATATTAAGATTTAACCATTCATTTTCAGGATCATTCTCTAAAGCTTCTTGAAAATATTCAATAGCTTTTTCGTATTGAGCTAACTCTAGATAAGCTAATCCTAAGCTATATTGATTTTTGGTGTAATTAGGCTCGATCGTTAAAACTTTAGAATAATATTCGATACTTTTCAGATAATCTCCTAATAAAAAATAAACATTACCTAAACCTGAAAGGGCGTTAATATTTTGACCATCTATATTTAAAGCCTTTTGGTAATTCTCTATAGCTTCGTTATATTTTTTATCATAATAGTATTCGTCTCCTTTCTTAATATAAAAATCTGCCTGTTGCGTTATGACTAAAGAATTTTTATCTAGTTCGTTTATAGTCATTTTTTTCTGTTTATGGCTAGAGAATTTTAATTCTTTAGTCTTTTTATTAAAATTATCGCGTATAGTTACTTGGTTAATATTATGAAATTCGGAATAAATACTTAATAATCTATTAACTATCTCTTCGGCTTTTTCTAGTGGTTTCGGTAAGTTCTCTTGATATTTCTTTAGCGCAATTTCAAAAATAACATTAAGCTTTCCTTGGGAATAAAATACCTCTAATTGATTTATGTCAAAATTATTTTTCCTCTCTTCTTTAAGATAAAACTCCGATTCCATCTCTTGTTTTACTAATAAAGCAATAAATTCTTCCATGTTAATATCGTGTTTATTAATATGTTTACCATCTTTATCGCCTAAAGCTTGCGGAACGTGTCTATAAAAGGATATAATTCTTTTATTTATTTCTACTGAGGAAACATATCCGATAGCTTGTTGTTCAAGAGAATATTTAACTATATCGGGAATAAAAACTATCCGGTACCAATCTACCCCGATATTTTGGATATCAGATAAGATAAAACAGAAGAATTTAGGTGGCCTATCTATGCTTAGCAATACTCTTTGAAGTGTGGTGTAAATTTTTCGCTCTTGTTCGGAGACTTCTTCGCTCCAGCGATCATTCGTTATATTCCACTGGCCGCCTTCTTTAAATAATTTAGAAGGAGAGTAAACCCATACCGTCTCCCCAATGTCCCAAACATTAACTTCAATATTGAATTCGTTCTTGCAAATATCGCGGATGGTTTTTATGATATCTTTACGCAAATAAGTAGGGGATATGGTGCAAGAAGAAATAAAAAATAATAGTAAGAGTTTAGCTAGAAGTCTCTTGCGGGCGTAATTTACCATGCTTTTTAAATATTTCTACTATTTCATCGTATTCCAATTCATCTTTTTTTAAAAGTTCCTGAGCAAAATATTCGAATAGTTCTCTTTCTTTAATTAAAATTTCTTCGACTTCTTTGATAGCGTCTTTTAATATCTTCTGGACATCATAATCAAGCTTGGCTTTTAATTCTTCAGAGATAGCAGCTGAATTCATAAAAGGATTGGTGGTAGTAGACATAATATTTCCTAGCCAACCAGAATCTCCCATGCCGTATCGATAAACCATATCTCGAGCAAGATTGTAGGCTTCGGTAAAATCAGCACTAACTCCGCTGCTAGTAAAGCCAAACTTAATTTTTTCAGCTACATAACTGGCCAAATCAGTTTTAATTTCAGCTAAAAGCATTTCTTTATTGGTAATATGCAATTCTTCACGCGGTACCGGGTGAGCATAACCTAAATAACCTTTTCTGGGAATAATAGTAGCTTTTACTACGTCAGTAGTGGGGTGTTTTAAATAGGCAATGATAGCGTGACCGGCTTCATGATAAGCAACCCAGACCCTCTCTTTAGGTGTTAATTGCAATCCTGATTTTAATCCGAATAAAACCCTATCGTAAGCTTCGGATAAATCTTTCATAGTAATAGCTAACCTTTTGCTACGTACTGTGATTAGAGAAGCTTCTCTAGTCATGCTGCTTATATCAGCCGGAGAAAAACGAATAGTTTTTTTTGCTAAAATATCCAAATTAACATCTTTATCATAACGAATTTTATTTAAGTAATAGGCAAAGAGGGATTTTCGCTCTTCTAAATTAGGGTAATCAATATAGATTTTACGGTCAAACCGGCCAGCGCGAAGTAAAGCCGGGTCAAATTCTCTCTCAGAGACATTCGTAGCTGCTATTACTACCACATTATTATCTCCTTCTTTTATTCCGTCCATGTCGGTTAAAAGTTGATTAATAGTAGCGTTATGCGCGGTTTCAGCACCACGATTGCCTAAGGGATCACTACCACGAGGCCGGGCAATACTATCAATTTCATCGATAAAAACAATACAACCGCCATGAATTTCAGCCAAGACTCGAGCTTTTTTAAATAAATTTTTTATAGCTATTGAGCCTTGACCGACAAAAATACCTACGAATTCACTGCCTACAGCCGGTAAAAAGGGTAATCCGGTCTCGGTAGCTATAGCTTTAGCAAGATAAGTCTTTCCACAGCCCGGTGGTCCAATCATTAAAATTCCTTTTATTACTTTTCCGCCTACTTGTTTCAAGTTAGCTCTATCTTTTAATAAATTTATAACTTCCCAAATCTCTTTTTTTATAGCTTGCATGCCTATAACATCATTCCACCTTATATTTGTCTCTGTTTCTTTAACGCGCTTGTAACTCAATTTAGCAAAACCTCCCCCAAAAACAAAGTATATCCATACTAAAGTATGTATAAGTCCTGTTAACGAACCAACTACTAGCCAAAGAAAAATATAAGGAAGCATATTAGCTAGCATAGATTTTTTAAGGTAAGACTCAAGAGTTATGAAGTGATAAAAACTTAAGATAGCAACGATTATAATGAGCAAAATAGTTGTAATCAAAGAGCCTAGAACTACTAGAGATACCCAATTTAAACGAATAAATTTTTTTAATTGTGAGAAATTCATATTTCCTCCTAAATTAAGCTATTATTTACTTAAGAATACCATATATTTTATTTTCTGTCTATTTGTATTTATTACTATACAATTTACATATTTTATGATATATTATCCTATTCTAAAAAAGAGGAGGTATGAGAATGCCTAAAAAATTACTTTTAACACTAGTAGCTTTTATTTTTGTTATTGCATTAATACACCTTTGTTTTGCTGAGAGGCTTACTATAACCACTTATTACCCTTCGCCTTACGGTATATATAGTAAACTTTTAACTAAAACTTTCGGGGTAGGTGACACCAATGGAGACGGACAGTTTGATAATAATGATTTACCGGCTACCGAAGGGGCAATAATGGCAGCTAACCGCATACGTACTAATACTGGTTTTAGTTATCAGAACTCTAATGGATATACTGGCACGATAGGTGATGCAAATCTTATGATTACCGTAAGAGGTGGAATAATAACTGGTTGCGTTGGGGCAGCCTGTAATCCTTAAACTGAAGATTATCTAAGTCATAATTGTCGGAAAATCTTTTTATAAAGTTCGAAAAAAATAATTTTTGCTATATCAAAGACAAAATACCTAAATATTTAAAACAAATATCTCCTTAAAACCTTCGGTTATATTAAAAACTTAAGTTATAAAAATGAACACAGCCACGCTATTAATATCTTGCCCGGACCAAAAAGGTATTACTGCTACCATCGCTAATTTTATCTATAAAAATAACGGTAATATTGAACATGCCGATCAGCATATCGATGCTAATTCTAATACTTTTTTTATGCGCATTGAGTGGTCATTGAAAGGTTTTATCATACCTAAAAAAGAAATTGCACCACAATTTTCTAAAGTAGCTAAGAAATTTAACATGAATTGGTCTTTATATTTTAGCGATGATATCCCTAAAATAGCAATTTTTGTGTCTAAAGCTACTTACTGTTTATACGACTTACTTCTTAAACATGAACAGGATTACTTTTCCGGCAAAATTGCTTTAATTATAAGTAATCACGATAAAGCTTCTACTATTGCTAAACGTTTTGGAATAAAATTTTATCACTACCCTAAAAATAATGCTAATAAACGCGAAACAGAAAAAAAAGAACTCAAACTGTTACAAGAAGAGGGTATCGAACTTATCGTTTTAGCCCATTATCTCCAAATCTTCACTAAACAATTTACACAAAAATACCCCAATAGTATTATTAATATACATCATTCTTTTTTACCAGCATTTGCTGGCAGTAACCCTTACCGGCAAGCTTATCAACGGGGAGTAAAAATAATCGGGGCAACCAGCCATTATATAACCGAAAAATTAGATTCCGGACCGATAATCGAACACGATGTTATCCGAGTCGATCACCGCCGTAGATTATTAGACCTTAAAAGAGAAGGGCAAGAAATAGAAAAAATGGTATTAAACCGGGCAGTTCGTTGGCATTTAGAGCGAAAAATACTAGTTTACGGTAATAAAACCGTTATCTTTGATTAATCTTGCCTTAAATTCAATTTTATGTTAAAGTAAAAACCATTTTGTTATCTGAAGAATCGAAAAAAAGAACTTAAAATGAATTTAATAACTAAATCAGTGTTTTTGCTAATAATTCCAATCATTTTTCTATCTAGTTGTAACCTAACAGAACCTAAAAAAAATGAAATTGTTATTTGGCATTGGATGAATGACCGCCATGATTCCTTTTTAGAATTAGCTTCGCAATATAAACAAGAAACTGGAATCGAGATAGTATTTAAACTGTTTTCCCCACCCGATATTTATTCCCAAAAAGTTATTGCAGCAGCTCGTGCTAATAATTTACCTGATATCTTTGGAATCCTAGATGATAAAAAAATTATGGCTGCTTTTATAAAAGCTAACTACATTTTAAATTTAAGCTCTTATATGGATGCTGATGAAAAAAGTTGGCATAAAAGTTTCTATTCTCAAGCTTTAGATATAGTTACTTTTTTAGACAATAATATTTATGCAGTAGAAACAGGCATCTATGGCGTCCCTATAGATATGACAGTTATTGAATTTCTTTACAATAAAGACTTGTTTAAGAAGGCCGGACTCAACCCTGATAAGCCACCTGTTACTTTTGAAGAGTTTATTAATTATGCCAAAATAATAAAAGAAACTACTAATTCTGACGGATTTGTCTGTGGTTGGGGTGAACCTTGGCTGCTTAACTCCTTATCTACTCTATGGGCCCTTAATATAATGGGTGAGAATAAATTCTTTAAAACCTTATCCGGAGAAATATCTTATACCGATCAAGATTGGATCAAGGTATTTACTTGTTTTGATAAATTACGTGAATCAAAAATTCTAGCCTCTGACATTACTACTATGGTTAATAAAGAAGCCGAAGATTTATTCTCTAAAGGTAAAGTGGCTTTTTCTTTTAACGGAAGCTGGGCAGTAAATATATTTAAACAATTATCTCCGAATTTAAACTATGCTTTTTTCCCTTTACCAAAAATATCTGAAAAACACCCTATTAAAATATGGGGGGGCGCTGGCTCGTCATTTATGGTTAATGCTAAATCGCCTAAAATAGAAGAGGTTATCAAATTTCTCAAATGGATCACGGCTAAAAAACAACAGGAGTTCCTTCTTCTTAAAACTAATAATCTTCCTTCCATAAAAGATGCTGAAATTAAGGTATCGGAAATTTTAAAATCTCTTCCAGCTAATTTTAATAATTTAACACACCCTAATATTTGGCCATATAATGAAGATTATCGCGTTTCAGAAGTTTTAGGAAGAGTGCTGCAGCAAATAGTGATGGGTTTAATAACTCCGCAAGAAGGCGCTAATGAAATTCAAAAAGTAAAGGAAAGAACTTTATCTAAATGACTGTATATTCTGTTAAAGAAAAAATTACCAATTTTACTTTTATTTTACCAGCATTATTAATTTTTTCGGTCTTTTATCTTTACCCCTTTTTCTATTCTTTTATCTTAAGTTTTCAACGCGGAGACGGAATATACTTTTCGGAGTTCGTAGGTTTAGCTAATTTTCGTGAAATTATTTTTTACGATAGCGATTGGTGGCGTTCGATGTATAATGGCCTGTATATTACTGTCTGGGCTCTTAGCTTCCAAAACATTCTTGCTTTTCTTTTAGCTTTAGCAGTAAACCAAGCAATAAAAACAGGAAAATTTTACCGGGTTATATTTTTTCTTTTGCCAGTTCTTTCAGAAATTATTATTGGTTTGTTGATGCGAGAAATTCTTATCTCTAATCCTGGTATATTTAACTGTTGGTTAGAAAAAATTGGCTTAGATGCTTTTAGGCAAAATTGGCTAGGTAAGGAGAGAGTGTTATTAACTACCGCGATCGTCCATTGTTGGAAAGGATTTGGATGGGCCTTTGTTATTCTTTTAGCTGGTTTACAAACTATACCGGAACAATTATATGAAGCAGCAAAAATAGATGGCGCTAACTATCTTCAACGTTTTTTCAAAATAACTTTACCGCTTCTCATGCCGGTAATTGCTATAGTAGTAGTTTTAACATTACTTGGCACTATGCAAGCTTTTGCCATGATTTTAGCTTTAACTCGCGGCGCGGGCGGACTAGCAGAAGTACCTACTATGCGGATATATGACCATTTAAGAGGTAGACAAGTCGGTCTAGCCTGTGCTGAAGGAATAGTCATAGGTATCATACTATTTACACTCTCTCGGTTTTTATTTTTATTTTCAAAAAAAATAAGGGAGCGTTGGGGTGTATTATCAAACTAAAAAGGTAATTGCTTTAATCCTTATCCACGCCTTTTTAATAAGTGTGGTTTTAAGCTGTATCGGACCTCTATTTTGGATGTTAAATGCCTCTTTTAAGAGTGAGAAAGAGTTTAGAAGCGATTTTGGATTAAAAATAGCTTCTACTCTAAACTTAGAAAATTATAAAATTGCTATTTTTAAAGGAAAATTAGGGCTATATTTTGTAAATAGTATTTTTTATACTTTTATCACCGTTACTTTAATAGCGTTAGTATCTTCTTTAGCTGCCTTTGCTTTTTCCCGCTTGAATTTTCCCGGTAAAAACGTTATATTTTACTTATTTCTAGCTGCTATGGCTATTCCGCTTCCAGCTGGATTTGTACCGGTGTATATTTTACTGACAAAATTAGGATTGGTAAATCGCACTGGCTACGTTTTAGCTATGACAAACATGGGGCTTTCTTTAAGCATATATCTCTTAAAACCCTTTTTTGACCAGTTACCGCGCGATCTTGAAGATGCAGCGCTTATAGACGGTTGTAATAAACTACGTATTTGGTGGAGCGTATCTTTACCTTTAGTAGCCCCAGCTTTAGCAGTAGTAATTATTTTTAATTCCTTAACGGTATGGAATGAATTTGTTTTAGCTTCCCTTATGTTTACTAATGAAAAACTTATGCCTCTTCAAGTCGCACTAATGGAATTTTATCACCAAAATATTATCAACCATACTCTTCTTATGGCATCGCTTACAATCGCGGCTCTACCGATAATAATTCTTTATTTACGTATGCAACGCCAAATGATAAAGGGACTTACAGCAGCTTATAGCGGGAGTAGCAGATAAAAAATGAAAAAAAATATATTTTATAACTTTTTAAGTGGTTTAATTATTATAATAAGTTTAGCAATATTTCCTTTTATAATTTATGCTCAAACTTCCTCGGAATATGTTACTAAAGGCTGGGCAGCATTAGGTAAACGCGAATTTAGCAATGTCTATGAAATCGTAGATAAGTGTATTAGTAAGTTTTCCGAAGAAGCTGATAGTTTAGCTAAAAATCTAACTGATTTTCCTTCGGTCGACAAAGAAAGCGAATGCAAGGTCATGGACGACGTTGCTACTTGTTATTTTATAAAAGGCGAAGCTTTGATGCGAGAAGGAAAGATTGAAGAAGCTAAAAAGGTTTTCCAAGAAATTATTGATAAATATCCTTTTGCTCAAAATTTTGATCCTCGCGGTTGGTATTGGTCTTTAAGGGAAAAATCGGAAATTACTTTAAAAAAATTAGAAACCGGACATTTAGAAATGGGTGAAGAAGAAAACGAAAAAACTTACCCTGTTACTAAGATTAATCTTTATGATAAGGGCACGGAATTTCCTATTGAATACGAAAAATATGGCGAATTTCAGGGAGTAGGCTCTAAAGATTACTCTTATATCATAAAAGATCCTATAAATCTTGCTAAGGCAGCCGGGGAAGGTATATATCCCAATACAATTTCTCTAAAATTCGATCCGGAATATATTAAGATAAAAAAAGAACTCTCCAAAGTTGACCATTGGCAAATTTTGAATAGCCGCGACCTAAATACTGCTTTTTATAAATGGAACATCGTACCGGAATCTGCGGGTATAAAGCAATTCTACCTTGCTGAATTATTAGAAAGGAGTGGATTAATCCAATCGGCTATAAAGGCTTATTATGCAACTTTAGTGCATTTTCCCCGCACCTATGCTTGGACTTACTGGCATACTCCATGGTACATTGGAAAAGCTGCTCTTTACCGTCTTAAATTTCTTATTAAAAATAACCCTCAATTAAATTTAGAATTAAATAACGCTGATATCCAAATAATTAATGGTTATGACAACGATATTCGTAACGATATATTTATCGTAAATCCAGGAATTTTAAAAAAATCTTCTTTTTGGGAAAAAAATATTCTTACTAATAGCCATTGTCAAAAAAAACGAAATCTTAAAGATATTGCTAATGCAGCAGAAGGAGAAAATATAAAACTAATTAAATACAAAAGCGGAGACTGGCAACTTTTAGTTAACGGCAAACCTTTTATCATAAAAGGTATTACTTATAGTCCTACCAGAGTGGGCGAATCACCAGATGATGGTACTCAACAAAACTGGACTACTCAAGACTTAAACCAAAATGGCTTAATCGATTCTCCTTATGAAAGTTGGGTAGATTTAAATAAAAATAATATTCAGGACGAAAATGAAAAAGTTGTCGGAGACTTTTATCTTTTAAAAAAGATGGGAGTAAATGTTTTAAGGGTATATCATCAGCCTTTCCCATTAAATAAAGAAATTTTTAGACAATTACACGCCAAATATGGTATATATATAATACTTGGCGATTTTTTAGGAAAATACACTTTAGGTAGTAATGCTGATTGGGACCAAGGAACCGATTACGATAACCCCTTACATAAGAAAAATATGTTAGAAAGCATAAAACAAATGGTATTAGAATTTAAAGACGAACCTTACGTTTTGATTTGGCTTTTAGGTAATGAGAATGTCTATGGTTTAGGGTGTAATGCTGATAAAAAACCTGCTAGTTTCTTTTCTTTTGCTAATGAAGCAGCTCTTCTTATCAAATCTCTTGATCCTCAAAAAAGACCAGTAGCGATATCTTCAGGAGATATTCTTTACCTGGATATTTTTGCTAAGAATGCTCCTGATATCGATATCTTTGGAACTAATTCCTATCGCGGACCATATGGTTTTTTGGATCTATGGGGAGAAGTAAAACGGGTATCTGCTAAACCAGTAATGATTACCGAATATGGTGCTTCCGCTTACGGAAAAAGTTATTCCCTTCAAGAAGCAGAGGAATATCAAGCTGAATACCATAAAAATAATTGGTTAGACATATTATTTAATTCTGCCGGCTTTGGAGCTGGAAATGCTATAGGTGGCATTGCTTATGAGTGGCTTGACGAGTGGTGGAAAGCCTATGAGCCTGGTTATCACGATAAGAAAGGTTTATTTAGCGGGCCTTTCCTCGATGGCTATATGCACGAAGAATGGTTGGGAATTTGCGGGCAAGGAGAAGGAAAACATTCGCCATATTTACGCCAACTTAGAAAGGCCTACGAGACCTACGCTGAACTTTGGGGTAAAAATTAATAAAAAAGAAAGGAGGAGAGGATGCGTAAAAATAGTCTAATTATAATTTCATTAATTATCTTTTCATGTTATTTTGGGCTCAAAGGGTTAAGCGAAGATAAAAATCTTAAAGAAGATTTTTATGTCTATTCGGATAAAAACTCACCTAATAACCACTTCATTCCCAGCGGTTGGATGGGAGACTATAACGATTTGAAATTTAACGATCAGGCAACAGAAGAATCTTTTTCGGGAGCCACTTCTATGAAGATAATTTATACTGCTAAAAAATCACAAGGTAATGGCTGGACCGGAATTTATTGGCAATCCGCCTTAAATAACTGGGGGGATAAAAAGACCGGTTTCGATTTAAGCGGTTATAATAAATTAGTTTTTATGGCTAAAGGAAAAAAAGGTGGAGAAGTAATAAATAAAATTAAAGTCGGTGGTATCACAACAAGCGCTTCTACTGGAGAACCTGTTGCTTATCCTGACACTTTAGACATAGGAATAGGGCCAATACGCTTAACCGACCAATGGCAGGAGTATTATATAAATTTAGTAGATCAAGACCTTGCTTATATCAATGGAGGTTTAAGCATTATATTTAACGCTGATCAAGCTGCAGAAGAACAAACTATTTATTTAGACGAAATACGTTACTCTTACGATTCCGATCTTAAAAAAGAAAAGGCTACTGTAAATTTCCCATTTTACGTTTATGCTGATAATAGTTCTTTAGATAATCATTTCATTCCCAGCGGTTGGATGCCGCCATCTGCCCCTAGAGATATTAAATTTGACCCTAATTGGAAAGATTATCCTTTTAGCGGAGATACTTGTATAAAAATTGAATATAAAAATAATTCTGGAACACGTTGGGCTGGTATCTTCTGGCAAAATCCTGCTAACAATTGGGGCTCTGTTCCAAAAGCCGGCTATAATCTTCAAGGCGCTACTAAACTTACCTTTTGGGCTAGAGGAGAAAAAGGCAATGAGATAGTAACAGAATTTAAAATAGGGGGCATATCTAGTGGTGAATATAATGACTCTGATAGTTCCAGTATTGGACCGATAGAATTAACTAAAGAGTGGAAAAAATACGAAATCGACTTACGTGGACGAGACCTCTCTTATCTAATAGGGGGTTTTGCCTGGTCGACCAATATCGATGTTAATGACCCAGAAGGTGTAGTATTTTTTCTCGATGACATTAAATACGAAAAAGACGAATTAAACCAAGAATTAGAATAGTAAAATTTACCAAGGAATTAAATTAAAATCTTTAAATTAATTTTTTATTAAAATGGGTTTGCCAAAGTTACCAAAAACTAAGATATTGCTATCTTTTATTATTATAGCGATAATTAGTTTCTTATATTTCTATATAAATAAATTATATTCTACTAAACAACAGCTACTTTTAAAAAATCAAAAACTTTCGGAAAGAATAGTAAGCCTTGAGGAAGTAAGGATAGAAAACGAAAAATTAAAAGCCCAAATAGCTACTTACCAAAAAACGTTAAAAGAATATGAGTTTTGTTATAAAGACTCTATTATTATAAGAAAATCTTTACTAAAAGGATACTTTTTATGCGTTGATGGCAAGCCCATTTTAATAAAAGGAGTTGGCTATAGCCCGATCCCTATAGGAAAAGGGCACAATTATGATTTTTTTACCGATCCTAATAAACCTTGGCTAATTGATGGCAAATTAATGAAAGAGGCTGGCATTAATTGTGTAAGAATCTATAACACTAGCGATAATTTAGCAAAAGTAAAAGAATTTATTAGGGACATGTACGAAAAATTCGGTATCTACACTATAGTAAGCGACTGGCTAGGCTTATGGGGGCAACCGGCAGCTAATTATGCTGATACCGCTTTTCAAAATAACATAACCCAAAGAATTCTAACAATAGTAGAATCGCTAAAAGATGAAAAAGGACTACTAATGTGGGTTCTAGGGAATGAAAATAATTATACCTTTACCGGTGAAGTAGGTTTCTGGACCTCTCCGGAAATAGAAAATATCGAAAATCTACAAAAAAAACAAATAAGACGCGCTGAAATATACTATTCTTTCGTAAATGAATTAGCTGCTAAGATTAAGAAAATTGATGAAAACCACCCTGTTGCTTTAGGTAATGGTGAGGCTAATTTCTTGAATATAGCTTCTTCAATCTGCGAAAATATAGATCTTTTAGCAATAATTATTTATCGGGGAAAGACATTCGGGAATTTCTTTGAAAATATAAAAAATTCTTTTGACCTGCCGATATTAGTGTCAGAATTTGGATGTGATTCTTATGATGCTTACAATGATAAGGAATCTCAAGAAATACAAGCGGAATTTATACTTGAGCAGTGGAAAGATTTATATAAAAATACCGTTTTCTCAAATAACAAAAGCGGCAATGTTATTGGAGGATGTTTATTTGAATGGAATGATGAATGGTGGAAGCATAACGAAGGCTACGAACCTAATTGGTCTATACATAATACCGATGCCGGTTGGTCGCATAGCGGATATTATTTCGATATAAAAGCTAAAGATAATTTAAATATGAACGAAGAGTGGTTTGGAATAGTATCATTAAAAGAAGAACTGGAGGAAAATCTCCCTAAAAGAGTCCCTAAAAAAGCCTATTATCTGCTTAAAGAATACCTCTTAAATTTGGATAATTTAGATAACCCTGCCTAAAAAAGCTTTTATTTACTTAACATACTCTATTGATATAATAAATATAATATGAAGAATTATTGGTATCCGGCCTTACTTATATCGCTATTGCTTCACTTGCTTTTATTTATTAATATCAATTTACCCTTAAATAAAGTTAAAAAAAAATTAAATAAAGATAAAAATAATCAAGAAATTAGAATACTTCCTCAAAAAATCGAAAAAATAAGGAATGAAGAAATAACAGCTAATGCTATAGCTCCTAAGCCAGCTCCTTACCTTGAGAATATTGCCGATAAATTAATCGAAAACAGTAAAATGTCTTCTCTTGAAAAACTTAAAACTCTGGAAAGAAATACTAAAGAAGTTATTTTTGCTGAAATTTTGCCGGAAAGCAAAGAACTTAAAAATAACCCTGCTTATATGAATTATTACCGCTTTATTAGGGAAAAAATTAAAAAAACTACTTATAATAATTATAACCGTAATGCTGGAGGAGAAGTCATAGTAAGTTTTAAAGTAATGCGCGATGGTACTTTAGCTAACATAGATTTAAACCCCAATTCTGTGGCTAATAATTATTTAAAGACTATTACTGTAAAAAGCTTAAAAGAGTCTGCTCCTTTTCCAGCTTTTCCGGCTGAACTCGATGAACATCCCTACTTACAATTTAATATCTCCATTTATTTCAAAAATAATTGACAGGTATTTATATAATTGTTATTCTATATTAGCCTTATCTTATATCTTAAGGGTTTTTAAATGGTTAGAGAACCGATAGTAAAAGGGCAATTTTATCCCGATAGCTTAAAAGAATTAAAACTTTTTATAGAAAACTTTCGCAGTTCTTTTAATTCATCGAAAATAAATGCTAAGGGCTTAATTCTTCCACATGCGGGTTATATCTATTCAGGACGTGTAGCAATAGAAACAATAGCTAAGGTTTTGCCTAAAAAAAAGATAATTATACTTGGACCTAACCACACCGGCTTAGGGAGTGATTTTAGTTTATGGGCTAAAGGATCTTGGAAAATTTTTTCTGAAACAATAGCTATCGATGAAAAAATAGCCGAAATAATATTAAATAAAGGAAATTTAATAGAAGAAGACTACTTAGCCCATAGCCAAGAACATTCTATTGAAGTAGAATTGCCAATTTTACAATATTTTTTTAAACAATTTGAATTTTTGCCTATTTGTTGTAGACAATCTGACATTAAAATATACCAAGCCGTAGCAACTCAAATTTTTGAAGCGATTAAAGAAGAAAAAAACGATATTCTTATGGTAGCATCAACTGATTTAACCCATTACGAACCAGATCAAACCGCTAGAAAAAAAGATCGTCTGGCTATTGATGCAATTATAAATTTAGATGAACAAGAATTAATAAACCGTATAAGAAAGGAAAGAATAACCATGTGTGGCGAAGCACCGGTAGCTATATTAATAGCTTGTCTGAAAAAAATAGGTGCTCAAAAAGCACAAATAGTTTTATATCAAACTAGCGCGGACGCTAGTAAAGATAAAAGCTCAGTAGTAGGATATGCTGGTTTGATTATTAAGTAATATCTTATATAAATTTGTATATAAAAGGAGGTTAAGTTGGAGGAAAATGCTAAAAAAAGAGTTGATGAAGGGTGGAAAGACCAGGTAGAAAAAGAAAAAAGAGAAGCCAAAGAATCTCAACAACAGTATCATGAACCTACTTTTTCTATATTTTTATCATCCTTAGGCATGCAAGCTATGATTGCTTTAGGGAAATTAGAAAATCCAGCAACTGGCAAGATAGAAAATAATTTAGAACAAGCTCGTTTTTTAATCGATACTTTAGAAATAATTAAAGAAAAAACAAAAAATAATCTTGATGCCAAAGAAGAAAGTCTGATTAATGATTATTTATTTAACTTGCGCATGGCTTATATAGAAACTAAGAATAGCGGGGGAAAGAAAAATGATTAATGAGGAATTTTTAAAAGTTTTGGCTTGCCCACTCTGTAAAAGCGAAGTGTTTATGCAAAATGGTTACATAGAGTGCACTAATTGTAAACGTAAATATCCTATAAAAGGCGGTATACCTATCATGCTGCCGGAGGAGGCAGAAGCAGATGAAGAAAACAAAACAAAATAAGGTGTTAGTAATCCATGGACCTAATTTGCATTTATTAGGGAAAAGAGAAACTAACATTTACGGCAAAGTGACTCTTAACAATATAAATCAGGAATTGGAGCGACTAGCTAAAATAAATAATCTATTAATCGAGATTTATCAATCTAATGCTGAAGGAGATATTGTAGAAAGAATAACTAAAACCGACTATAATTTCTTGATTATTAACCCAGCTGCCTATACTCACACTTCGGTTGCTATACGCGATGCTATTTTAGCAGTAAATAAGCCTGTAATTGAAGTGCACCTTTCTAATATCTACAAAAGAGAAGAATTTCGGAAGATATCTTTGATCAGCGATATTGTCATAGGCTCCATCAGCGGCTTAGGCCAGTGGAGTTATTTTTTAGCTCTAGAAGCTGCTAGCCTATTCTTAAATAAAAAAAGAAATTTAAAGAAGTGATACAGCAGATAATTCATTGCAGTAAATTAATTGACGAAGCTAATATTAGTGCTTTATTAATCTCGGATCCTATTAATATAGCCTACCTTACCGGCTTTAAGCAAAGTGACGGTTATTTACTTATAACTAGCGGCAGAAAGCTATATTTTTTTACTAACTTTATCTACGATTATGCTGCCCGTAATGGGATCGATTGGACAGTTATCACCAGTAATTACAAAAATAATATTTTTAATTTAATTGTCGAGGTAAGTAAAAAATTAGGACTTAAACGCATCGGTTTCGAAACAAAAAACCTTTCTTATTTAGAATATAAAATTTTGAATAGTCTTCTTGATGAGGAAGGGCTTAAATTCGTGCCAACTCAGGACTTCATTGAAAAAATGCGGCTTTTTAAAAATCCTGAAGAAATAATCTTAATAAAAAAATCAATACAAATAGCCCATGAAGCCTTTAATTATATTAAAGAAATCGCTGACAGAAGAATGAGCGAGAAAGATTTAAGTATTGAGATTGAAAAATTTTTACGCTTAAAAGGGGATAATGAAATAGCTTTTAATACTATAGTTGCTACTGGGAAAAATACTGCCTTTCCTCATCATTTGCCTTCCGACATTAAGCTTCAAAAAAATTTCTTTCTAATTGATTTGGGCGCAAAATGTTATGGATATTGCTCTGACTTGACAAGATTATTTTTCTGGGATAAAATGCCTCTTCTTTTTCGGAAAATATACGATATAATACGCATTGCCCAAGAACTAAGTATTAAAAAGATACGTGATGGAATTCCGGCAGCTATAGTTGATAAAATAGCACGCCAATATATCGAGAAAAAAGGTTGGGGAAAGTATTTTGGACATGGCCTGGGACACGGAATAGGCTACTGTGTCCATGAACCTCCTAATTTAAGTCCAAATAGTAAGGAAATATTAAAAGAAGGTATGGTTATAACAATAGAACCAGCGATATATCTTAATAAAAAATTCGGAGTTAGAATAGAAGATATGGTTTTAGTTAAATCAACAAAAGGAGAGTTGTTAAGTGGGGGTATCGATAGGGACTTTAAGATCTTCTAATACTATCATCTATAATAATGAACTTTATATTATTATAGAATGCGAGCATGCTAAATTAGGGAGGGGTGCTGCTTTTTGCAGAGTCAAACTTAAAAATCTAAGGAACTCTCAAATTCTAGATTGCACTTTACGCGATTCTGACAATATCGAACCGGCTTTTATTGAAAAACGAAAATTACAATATATGTATAAAAATAACGAATTCTACCATTTTATCGATCAGGATACTTACGAAGATTTAGCTTTACATAAATCCGGCATTGAAGATAAAATACCTTGGCTTAAAGATAACTTAGAGCTTTCCGGTATCTATTATAAAGACGAATTAATAAATTTGGATTTACCGCCTTCGGTAGCTTTAAAAGTCATTGAAACTGAACCGGGATTCCGCGGAGACACCGTAAAATCAGGCACTAAAATTGCTAAATTAGAAACAGGGTTGACTATAAATGTTCCTCTTTTTATCAATATCGGAGAAACCATAGCTGTTGATACACGAACTAATGAATATTTGGGACGGGTTTAATATTTATGGTTAAAAATAATAATGGAGGATTTATGGAGATTGATAAATTAAAAATTTTCATCAAGTTCATGGAGGAACATAACTTAAGCGAACTTGAAATGGAAGAAGAAGGAAAACGTATCCGGTTAAAAAAGAATTTTTCCGATATTTCTTCCGTAATTCCTCAAAATCCAGTCATACCAGAACAAAAAACTGACCTAAAAAAAGAAAATATAATTGAAATAAAATCGCCTATGGTCGGAACATTTTATGCAGCGCCTTCCCCAGGAGCAAAACCTTATGTAGAAATCGGTGATAATGTTAAACCGGGAGATATAGTTTGTATTATCGAAGCCATGAAATTAATGAATGGGATCAAAGCTGAAGTGGCAGGAAAAATCGTCCAAATTCAGGTCGAAAACGGCGAACCTGTAGAATTTGGCCAAAATTTATTTATGTTGGAACCGTTATAGTTTAAAAATGTTTTCAAAAGTTCTTATAGCAAATAGAGGCGAAATAGCAATTCGCATAATACGTGCCTGCAAAGAGTTGGGAATAAAAACGGTAGCTGTTTATTCCGATGCTGATAAAAATTCGCTTCACTTAGAATTTGCGGACGAAGCTATTTGTATTGGAAAACCGATTTCTACCGATAGTTATCTCAATATTTCGCGTATTATTACTGCCGCTGAAATTACCGACAGCGACGCTATCCATCCCGGTTACGGGTTTCTAGCCGAAAATCCTTACTTTGCCGAAGTTTGTGAATCCTGCGGAATAAAGTTCATTGGTCCATCAGCTGATAATATCAGGCGTATGGGTGACAAATTACAAGCAAAAAATACTATGCGTTCTGCCGGCATACCTTTAATTCCAGGAAGCAAAAGCAGTATAAAATCTAAAGAAGATGCTATGGTTTTAGCTAAAAAAATAGGTTATCCTTTAATTTTAAAAGCTAAAGCTGGCGGCGGGGGTAAAGGCATGCGTATCTGTCATAGCGACGTACGCTTAGCAAGCGCTCTTTTAACTGCCCAATCGGAAGCCCAGGCAGCATTTGGTGATTCGGAAGTATACATAGAAAAATTTATCGAGAATCCGCGTCATATTGAAGTTCAAATCGCCGCCGATAATTATGGTAATGCTATATATTTAGGAGAAAGAGATTGTAGTATACAACGCCGACATCAAAAAATAATTGAAGAAGCGCCGTCACCGGTAGTAGATAAGCACTTAAGGCGTAAACTTGGCGAGTTATGTTTAAAAGGAATAAAAAGTATGGGCTACCGCAATGTTGGTACTATTGAGTTTCTTCTGGATAAAAACGGGAATTTCTACTTTATGGAAATGAATACACGAATACAAGTCGAACATCCTATAACCGAAGAAATAACCGGGATAGATTTAGTAAAGTTACAAATACTTATCGCTGCCGGAGAGAAATTAAATTTGAAACAGGAAGATATTTCTATTCAAGGCACAGCCATAGAATGCCGAGTTAATGCCGAAGATCCGGAAAACGGTTTTTTACCATCACCGGGGCCTATAGAATTTTGTTACATACCTGGAGGCTATGGAGTAAGAGTAGATACCAATATCTATGCTGGTTATCATATACCGCCGCATTATGATTCTTTGATAGCAAAAGTAATAACTAAGGCAAAAGTTAGAAAAGATACCTTAAAAATTATGGATCGGGCTCTTAGTGAATTTCTTATCGAACCTACTAAAACAACGATAAATCTTTGTCGAGATATTATAAACGATCCGGATTTTAAACGCGGTAAATATAATACAGGATTTCTAGATAAATTTTTTACGGACCAGCAAGAATAAAATATTAATTAAAGGAGGTTAAAATGAAGTTTTTTATAGTTTTAATATATTTAATACTTTCTCTTTTTACCGGATTATCGTTTATCGGCTTATCTTTAGATATGATTGACGGCGCTTTATTCCTTAATTACTTGCAAAAAGCGATACTTGTTGATAATTCTTTGCGATTGATACTACTACTTACGGGATTATTATTAATATTGTTAGCATTACGTTATATACAAATAAGTTTAAATTTTTCAAGAAAAAATAAAACTATAAACTTTGAAACTGATCAAGGAAAAGTCAGCATAACCATATTTGCAATCGAAGATATGCTTAAAAAAGTACTCGAAAAAAAAGCAGAACTTTCGCATCTAAAAGTAAAAGTATCTTTACATAAAAATACGATAGCAGTAGTCACTAGAGGAGTATTAACTGCTGAAGCAAACTTGGTTGAACTTACCAAAGAAATCCAAGAAATAATAAAAACAAAAATGTATGTTATTCTAGGTGAAGAAAAACAAGTAAAAATAGACTTAGAAATACATAAAGTATCTTTTGGCGGCAAAAAGAACCTGGAAGAAGAAAAAGATCCTGAAATACCTTTTCGTAACTACTAATTAAGGAGGATAGATTATGAAAATCGGAGTGCTCACCGGCGGAGGAGATTGTCCTGGTTTAAATTCTGTTATTCGTGCCGTAGTAAGAAAAGCTTATGCTGATAACAATGAAGTTTTGGGCTTACGTTACGGCTGGAAAGGATTACTTGAAAAAGACTATACTTCTTTAGATCTGCAATCCGTATCCGGAATTTTACATAGAGGTGGAACTATACTAGGGACCTCACGCACTAATCCTTATAAAAAAGAAAATGGTTCAGAAATAGCCAAAAAAAACTTTTCTGAATTAGGATTAAATGCCTTAATAGCGATAGGAGGAGAAGATACCTTGGGCGTAGCAACTAAGTTATTTCGTGAAGGATTAAACATAGTGGGAGTTCCTAAAACTATTGACAACGACCTGGCTGCTACAGATTTTACTTTTGGCTTTGATACTGCTGTAAATATAGTTATGGAATGTATAGACCGTCTACATACTACGGCAGAATCGCATAATCGTATCATGGTAGTAGAGGTTATGGGCAGACATGCCGGTTGGATTGCTACCTATGCCGGGATTGCCGGAGGAGCAGACTATATACTTGTACCAGAAATACCTATCGATACTGAAGAAATTTGCAAATCTTTAAAAAGCCGGCATGCCAGAGGAAAAAATTTCAGCATTGTCGTCGTAGCGGAAGGAGCTTACTTTAAAAACGAAAACGTTTGCCTTCAGGAAAAAAAATTAGACGAATTTGGCCATGTAAGATTAGGTGGTATCGGTCATGATTTAGGTGAAATAATAGAGCGTACTACCGGCTATGAGACTAGAGTAACGGTATTAGGTCATATTCAAAGAGGCGGTAATCCTACGGCTTTTGACCGTGTTTTAGGTACAAGATTCGGTGTAAAAGCTTACGAATTAGTAAAAGATAAAAGATTTGGACGTATGGCAAGTCTACGCGGAAACCAAATTATCGATGTTCCGTTGGAAGAAGCTACTGCCAAATTAAAAACAGTTGATATTGAGTTCTACGATATCGCAAAAATATTTTTTGGTTAATATTATAAAATTATGAAAGATATTATATCTAAAGCGATTTGTGACCACCAGTATGCGGTCGAAATATTAAAAAAAGAGTCTAAAACTATAGAGGATATTGCTAAAATTTTTATAAACACCTTGACACGGAAAGGAAAAATTATTTTTATGGGTAATGGTGGCAGTGCATCTGATGCTCAACATTTAGCCGCAGAATTAGTAGGAAGATTTAAAAAAAATCGGCCAGCTCTAGCTGCGATAGCGCTAACAGATAATGCTTCTATACTCACCGCTGTCGGAAACGATTTTAGTTTTCAAGATATATTTGTCCGTCAAATCGAAGCTTTAGCTAACCCTAATGATACCGTAGTAGGAATCTCTACTTCCGGAATGTCAGATAATATTATAAATGCTATACGCAAATGCCGTGAATTAAATATAGATACGGTAGGATTTTTAGGTCGAGATGGGGGTAAGATGTTAGATATCTTAAATACCGCCTTACTAATTTCCCATCCTGATACTCCGCGCATACAAGAAGCACACATATTGGCGGGCCACATAATTTGTGAAATAGTAGAAGAACATTTCTTAAAAAATTAATTGTTCTTAAATTACCGGGGACTTATATGAGTAAGATAAAATCTCTTTCTGATTTAAAGAAAGTTGTCTATAAACTCAAAAAAGAAGGAAAAAAAATAGTCTTCACCAACGGTTGTTTTGATATCTTGCACCCCGGTCATATAAAAATATTAACTATAGCTAAAAATAAAGGCGATATTCTTATCGTAGGATTGAATTCCGACTCTTCGGTGCATAAAATAAAAGGTCTTAAACGGCCGATTTTAAAAGAAAAAGCTCGTGCTAAAATTCTTGAGCATATAGATGTAGTCGATTATATAACTATATTTTCCGAAAAAACTCCCTATGAAGTTATAAAAAATTTAAAACCGGATTGTTTAGTCAAAGGGGAAGATTGGGCTAAAGATAAGATTATCGGAAAAGAATTTGTTACTAAAGTGTACCGAGTAAAAATGTTTCCGGGCTATTCTACTACTAATATTATTGACTATATCAAAAATGCATGAAAAAGGAATATTAAGGTTATTAGATGCTAATTATAACCGCTCTAAAGAAGGGCTAAGAGTTATTGAAGATATTTTTAGGTTTATTCTAAAAAACAATGCTTTACGTAAAAGAATTCGTACCCTACGTCATTATTTAAACCAACAGGTACAAAAAGAAATACTTAAAAATGCGATAGAATCGAGAGAATCAAAACAAGACCTCGGCAAAAAAATTGATCATTTAGAGCTTAATAGAAAAAACTTATCTGACATACTTTATGCTAATTTTCAAAGAGTTAAAGAATCGCTAAGAGTTTTAGAAGAATTTTCTAAATTGATTGCTCCGCGTTATACTAATGGTATAAAAAAAATGCGCTACGATCTTTATGCCATAGAAAAGAAAGCAAGCGTAGCTTTACGAACTAAAACCTGAAGATTCCAGCGAAGGATCAAATTCTGTTCTAATTCTTAGCTTTAATAACAATTTATATTTAGTAGAAAAAATTATGTTTAAAAAAAGTTTTATAAACCATCTGGCAAAAAAAGAAAAAGTCCATTCCAATTTTTTAGTAAAACAGTTAAATAACGGCAAAGTTATAATACCTCTAAATAAAAACAGAAAAATTTCTAAGCCTTGCGCTATTGGTGAAGGGCTAAAGGTTAAAATCAATACCAACCTTGGCTTATCAACCAATGGCTCTAGCATAAAAATAGAGTTAAAAAAAATGGATTGTGCTGTTAAAAACGGCGCTGATGCTATTATGGATCTTAGTGTAAATAAAGCTATAAAAAAAATGCGCCGTCAATTGTTATCCAGTTGTCCTTTGCCTTTAGGCACCGTTCCAATATACGAAACTGCTGTAAGTATAGAACAAAAAGGGAAAAGTATGTCGGATATAAAATTTAAAGATATTTTTGATACTTTACAACAACAAGCCGAAGAAGGAGTTGATTTTTTTACTATACATGCAGGAATCTTAAAGAGTGCGTTAAAATTATTGAGTCAAAAAAAACGTGTAGGAGGAATTGTAAGCAGAGGAGGCGCTATTTTAGCACGTTGGATGTTGACTAATAAAAAGGAAAATCCTTTTTTTGAAAACTTTGATAAAGTCTTACAGCTAGCTAAAAAATATAATATAACCTTAAGCTTAGGCGATGCTTTACGTCCAGGAGCAATTTTTGATTCTACTGATACTTTACAAATATTCGAGTTGCGTGTTTTAGGCGATTTAGTTAAACGCTGTTGGAGAAAAGGTGTCCAAGTAATGGTAGAAGGACCAGGGCATATACGTCTTAATGAGATAGCTATGAATGTAGCACTAGAGAAAAAACTTTGCCATGGTGCCCCTTTCTATGTTTTAGGACCTCTACCAACCGATATTGCCTCTGGTTATGACCATATCACCTCGGCGATTGGAGGAACTATAGCTGCTTTTAACGGGGCTAATTTTCTATGCGTGGTGACTCCTGCTGAACACCTACGCCATCCGAATGTCGATGATATTAAAGAAGGTACTATAGCATCAAGAATTGCTGCTCACTGTGTTAATATACTTAAGTTTAAAGATGAATTAGCTATTGATAATAATCTTTCGCTTTATCGAGCGCACCGAAATTGGGAAAAAATATTTTCTTTAACTATCGATAAAGTTAAAGCTAAGAAATATCGAAAAAATTTAGATCCCTCTTTAGACATCTGTACCATGTGTGGTAAATTTTGCTCTTTAAAAATAGCTGATAGCTGCGATTTCTTGCAGTAATGCGGGCGTGGTTCAATGGTAGAACATTAGCTTCCCAAGCTAATGACGGCGGTTCGATTCCGCTCGCCCGCTCCAAAGCTAATTGATAATATCTATTGAATAATTATATAGTTTAAGGTATTATAGAAGTTTCTTTCTTGATATAAACAATAACTTCCTTTAGCCTAAAATTATTAATGAAATTAACGTTTTTATTTTTAATAATAATAGTTTTAGTTTCCTGTTCATCAGCAAGAATAATATCAGACCAATCTCAATACCTACCTTCTTCCCGAGAAAAAATCTCCTATATAGTAAAGAAAGGCGATTCTTTATGGAAAATTTCAAAAAATTATGGTGTTAGTGTCGAAAGGATTATGAGAGAAAATAACATATCTTCTACCCATAATTTAAAAGTTGGGCAAAGAATCTTTATACCTAATTATTACCGTCCTAGTGAAAACTTTCATAGAACTAGCGGTAGCGGTAATTTTCTTTGGCCAGTTCAAGGAAAAGTAATAAATTTTTTTGCTGAGAATGTAGAAAATACTGCTAATAAAGGCTTAAACATCAAAGTTAATTCTAGTGATAAAAAAGTAATAGCATCTTCTCAAGGAAAAGTAGTTTTCGCTAGCGATCTTAAAGGGTGGGGGAAAACTATAATCTTGCAACATTCGTCAAATCTATATACTATTTATGCTAATCTTAATGATATCTTGATAAAAGAGGGATTTTTTGTTAAAAAAGGACAAACCATCGGTGAGGTGGCCTGCGGTAAAAACAGTAATTATATACTTCATTTTGAAATCCGTAAAAATCATCTGCCTCAAAATCCTTTAAGCTATTTAAATTGATATTTTATGGGAGGAAAAGAATTATCGTCAAGTTACTCTATTTTAAATAAACGTATCCGGGCTTTTGCTAACGGTTATCGTCAGAATATTGCTCTGCTTGGAGATAATCGCGAAGAGCTAACCTATTTCTTAGAAAATTATTTTAGTTCCAATAAATTAGATACGCTTACTTATATACATACCACGACTATTTATGCCGGAAAACAAGAGTTCTTTAGGGGAATTATTTTTTCTTTACTAAATAGCTATCTCCACCAAAATCTTAGCTTTGATAACTTGATAAATTATGCTAATTCTATTTTACCTTCCACTACCGAATTTATAAAAAATTACCTTAAAAAAGAAGACATTTCTTTCCTTGATACCCTTGAGGTAATAAATAAATTTATTAACGAAACTAACCGTCAGGTTATATTTATTATCGAAGAGTTCTTGACAGCTGCCGATATTTTTGAAGATTTCTATCAATCTTTTTCGAAGTTTATTATCTTGCAAAGAAATTGCATGATTGTATTGACAACCTCGGAAGCTAAGAAAGCCAAGAAAGTATTAACTAGCGAATTGAATCTACTTTTCGGAAATTTTGAAATAACATCTATAAACGAGAAATCTTTTTTAGAAATTTTTCTTTATTTTAAAGACCTGCTTACTCCTTTTAAGCCGTCACCGTTTTTCATCTCATTTTTTATTAATATGCTCGGTTCCAATATAATTTACTATAACCTTATAGCTAAAAATCTCAAGAATATATATTCAAACGAGACTAACGAAGAAAAAATAATCTTCTCGGCATTAAAAGATATGTTTTATTCCAAGGAATCCTATTTCTTCCAAAAATTTATTCATTACATAGATTCGCTTTACGATAATTTCAACGATTTTCCTTCAATCATAAGGCTATTATTTGCTATCAGTGAAGGTTATTTAAGAAAAAAAGATTTAATTTCTCTGGGTATTTATAACTCTAAAGATATTTCTCATAAACTACAAAAACTTTGTGAATTTAATTTTATCGATAATCTAGGCAACATATATAAACTAAAAGATCCTTCTTTCTCTTTTTGGTTAAATACGGTTTTTAAATTATATTTTGCTCCTCCCATATTAAATATCGAGCAAAAAGAGATAACTTATAGAAAAAAGATTGAAGAAGAAATTTTAATGTTTAAAGAGGATTTTTTTCAAAATAAATTACAACGGGTTGTACAATTATTTTCTTCTTTTAAAAATGATTCTCTTCGTTTAGATAAGAATTTATACCAACTTCCTTATATCGAAAAAACTAAGATTATTTCATACCCTAATAAAGAATTCCACCTCATTATCGGAGAAGGTAGAGAAATAGTCTTTGCCGGCATAAAAGAAAAAAACAGCGATGATAACGATATTTTTGAATTTATTGAAAAAGGAGCTAACATAAAAGGTAAAAAAGTAAGGAAGATATTCGTTTCGTTAGGAATTCTTCCTCCTACAGCGCATCTAATCGCAAAAAATAATAGATTAACGCTCTGGGACTTAAACGATATTAATCGCCTGCTACAAATCTACAACAAACCTCTTATTAATGCCGATTTAACATGAGAATATTGGTAATTTCAGATACTCACATCCCGGTTGCGGCCGATAATTTACCGTCGCTCATCGAAAAGGAAGCTAGAAATAGCGATTGCTGCCTTCATTGCGGAGACTTCGTAAATTATTCTGTGTTTAAAACTTTGAACGAGTGGACAAAAACTTATGGCGTCTGCGGTAATATGGATGATATGTCTATCAAAAAAAGTATGCCGGATAAATTAATTCTTAAATTTGAAGAAATAACCTTAGCTCTGACACATGGCGAAGGTCATCCCAATAAAATAATTGATTTTTTAAATAAAAAATTTTCTCAAGAAATACAAGATATTGATATTTTTGTTTTCGGCCACTCTCATTCAACAACTAATATAAAAATAAACGGAAAAATTTATTTTAATCCCGGCTCTCTTACGGATAAAATATTTGCACTTTATAACTCTTATGGTATACTAGAAATTTCTAAGAAAAATATCAAACGGAGGATTGTAAAAATTGCATAATCTCTGGGCTCCTTGGAGGATAAAGTATATTTCCCAAAAAAAAGGAAAAGGTTGTATATTCTGCAAAATTTTCCGCGAAAATCTAGATAAAAAAAATTTTATAGTTTGGCGTTCTGCTCATTGTTTTGCGGTCTTAAACACCTTTCCTTACAATAATGGCCATCTGATGATTGTTACCAATCGGCATATAAAATCTCTGGAAAAACTTAAAGATTCTGAAATCTTAGATATGAACAAAACCCTTATTAAAATAAAAAAAGTACTAACAAGTACATTAAAACCAAAAGGATTTAATATCGGGTTAAATTTAGATAAATCTGCTGGGGCTGGAATCGAAAACCATCTACATCTACACATAGTTCCACGTTGGATAGGCGACACTAATTTTATGCCAGTTTTAGCAAAAACTAAAATAATTTCTCAAAGTCTTAAGGAATTGTATATTAAACTGAAAAAACAATTATAACTATATTCGATGCAAAGATATAAAACCATATTTTCTTCTTTTCATACTATCTACCGCTTAAGCACATCTTTAGTCGATTTAAGAAGCTTCTTGGTAGGCATAAGCCGTCTTTATCGACACTTATTTAAAGCAGATAAGGTTATTTTAATTTGTAAAAATATAGACAATCAGGGGTTTATAAAAGTTTATCTCGAAGACAAAAGACAATGCATAAAAAGAGGCGGAATATCAATACTTAATCATACCGAAAGAGAAATCTTATCTCAAAATCGCGAAATAATATTTAATAATCGTTTAATTTATCCTTTTATTTTTACAGAAGTATTGGGAGCAATATATCTAAAGCGTAAATCCAAATTTAAAGACTTTAACGAAATAGAGAAAAAGTGGTTCTTAGCTCTTTCGGAAGAAGTAAGTATAAGTTTAAAGAATTTTCTCTTGTATCGTGAGCAGCAAAAAATTATGTTTAATTACGTAAAGCTTATGACTAAATTTCTCAACCAACATATACCTACTTCTTATTTACACCAAAAGTTAGTTTCTCGTCTAATAAATACTATGGGTAAAGCCATGAAATTACCTAAAAACGAAATCTTAACCTTGGAACGGGCTGCTTTACTGCACGATGCTGGGAAAATACAAGTACCTTCAAAATTACTCAAAAAAGAAAAACCACTTACAGAAGAAGAGTTTAAGCTTATATCCAAACATCCCCGAAAAGGAGTCGAATTATTTAAAAATCTACAGCTTTTAAGACCAGCTATCCCTATAATTCTTCACCACCATGAACGCTATGACGGCCGAGGATACCCAGCAAAATTAAAAAAAGAAAAAATACCGCTTGGTTCAAGAATCTTATCGGTTTTAGATACTTTTGATGCTATGTATTTCGGACGGCCATATAAAAAAAGAAGGTCGTTAAAAGATATCGAAAATGAATTTAAAAAACAAAAAGGCAAACAATTTGACCCAAAGATAGTGGACATCTTCCTTAGAATTTTAAAAAGAAAAAGTATTCATAAATATCTAAAAAATACTCTCAGAATATAATACGATTTTATTAGGTTATAAGTTAAATGATAAAGTGTTATTATTGATTTTTTATAAATTTTTATTATAATATTTTTATGGAAGGAAAACAATTATATTTCTTTAATCTTAACAAAAATACCGAAAAAACAGACTCTCAAGCGACTATAGTATTATCTTTAGATAAAATTATCTTGCTAGGGGTAATAACTCTTATATTATTAATGGTTTCTTTTTCTTTTGGGGTAGAAAAAGGGAAAAGAATTACTTTAGTTTCTCTCCAACAAAAAACAGAAGAAAACAAATTAAACACTACTAGCAAAATAAATATTAGCGAACAGCAAGAACCGGTTGAACAACAGTTAGCCGCACCGCAAGAACTTCCCCAACCTTCTGTTATGGATAATACCGAAAAAACTATAAAAACTGATATTGACGAAAATAAAAATATTGCTAAGTATTATATACAAGTTGCTAGTTTTCAAAAAGAAAACAGTGCTAAAGAAGAAGCCAATATTCTAAAAACTAAAGGTTATCCGGTAATCATTGCTAAAAAAGGTAATTATATAGTCGTCTATGTTGGAAATTTTAACGATGAAAAAGAAGCTAAGCATAAACTACAAATATTAAAAGAAAGATATAAAGACTGCATTCTAAGGAGGTTATAATGGGCTTACATCCATCTTTGAAAAAAGCTAATAAGTTAGGCGGAAGGCGTACGGTATTAAAAAGAAATGAACGCATTAAATGGCTTATTGCTAAAGGCCAGTGGAAAGAAGGCGACAAGGTTTTAGGGTTACCTAAAATAAAAATAATAAAATTGAAGACTGTTAAAAAAGAAAAAGTCAAAGAAGAACCTAAACCCGAAGAAGGCGAAGTAAAACCAGCTGCAAAACCTACCAATGAGACTAAATGAGAAAGGGGTTACCATTTCTTCTACTAATAATTGCTTCTTCGTCACTTTTAGCATACCCTGTAGAAAAATATATAGTATCTGAAGATAAAATTAATGTAAGAGTTGACTCTACGATATATTCCGAATCTTTAGGGTATATTTCAAAAGGGAAAGTAGTCCAGGTTATAAAGGATAAGTTTGACTGGAATAAGATAGTTTTGCCTCCTGAATTTAACTGCTATATTTCAAAAAAATATACCAAAAAAGTAAAAGATAATATTGTTCGGGTAACTGCCCCCCAGGTAAACTTAAGAAACAAACCTTCTTTAAATTCTTATATTATTGGAAAAGCTCCCCAAAATAGAGAATTTTATCTACTGGAAGAAAATGAAGAGTGGGTAAAAATACAAGGATATCCCTATACTTACGGCTGGGTTCATAAAAATTTTTTAAATAAGGCTGATGAAATAACTGATTTATCTGCTTCCGTTGACGAAATCATCAAATTATCTGAGCTAAACAATCTCAATAATAAAAGCGAATTAATTCAACCGCTTTTAGAAAAAGGAGAAAAAATAATCCCTTTATTAGAAACTTATATGATGAGCACTGATGAAAATATCCTCCGGAATATCATTTTTACTTTAACTAAGTTAGCCCAAAAAGAACCTAAGCTAGTCTTTCTTTTCTTAGAAAAAATCGATCCTTCTTCATTAAAAGTCTCAAGTATATATCTGGACGTATTAACAAACATGCTTAATTCTAGCGATACTGCCATAAATTATGTTAATTTAGCCAAAGAAGAAAAACTTTCTTCTGAAGATATTAAAAAAACTAAAGAATTCCTTCAACAAAAATTAAATCTACAATGATTATTCTTATCTTAATAGTATTACTTTCTATAACTTTTCATGAATTTGCTCATGGTTGGATAGCTAATAAGCTGGGTGACCCTACTGCCTACAGTCTTGGTCGTCTGACCTTGAATCCGCTTGCCCATATCGATATTTTTGGAACTATTATATTACCAATTCTACTTTTAATAATAACTCAAGGAAATTTTTCAGTAGGTTATGCTAAACCAGTCCCTATAAATCCTAACCATTTTAGAAATCCTAAGAAAGATATGCGCTGGGTTGGAGCTGCCGGTCCCACTGCTAATATTCTCATAGCTCTATTTTTAACCTTACTTTTAAAAATTAAAATTTTGCCACTATCTGATATATTAATTAGAGGAATATTTATCAATATTTTATTAGCAATATTCAACCTTATTCCTATACCACCCCTAGATGGCTCAAGAATTCTTATCTCTATATTGCCAAATCAACTGGCCTATAAATATTCGAGGATAGAGCCTTATGGTTTTATAATCATCCTTTTTTTATTTATGACCGGCGTCTTTAAAAAAATAATTCTCCCTGTAGCAGTATTTATATTAAACTATATATTAAGAATTCCGGTATCACTATGAAGATTATTCCTGTTAAACTAAAAACTAATCCTTACAATATATACATTGGTTATAACTTAATAAAAAATATTTCTCGTTATCTTAAAAAGCTCAACTTAGGAAACCTAGGTATAGTTATTTCTTCCGAAAAGATACTGCGTATTTATAATCCTATGATAAAAAGAACTTTTCCTAAAGACAGCTATAGAATTGTTAAAGTAGCTGACGGTGAAAAAGCGAAATCTAAGGCTAGTATGTTTAGAACAATAGAAAGTATCGCCAAATACGACGGTTTTAATAAAAAACTATTCATAATTTGTCTTGGAGGAGGAACTATCGGCGATTTGGGAGGATTCATAGCTTCTCTTTATAAACGAGGTATACCTTATGTACAAATTCCTACCACTCTTTTAAGCCAAATCGATTCGAGTATCGGAGGGAAAACTGCTATTGATTTACCGGATGCTAAAAATATTTTAGGTTCTTTTTACCAACCTGAAGCTGTATTTATCGATCCTGTTTTCTTAGCAACTTTAACGCCTCATGAGATAAAGCAAGGTATGGCTGAAGTTATAAAATATGGAATAATTAAAGATAAAAAGTTTTTTAATTATCTGGCAAGGCAGTATAAAAATATATTAAACTTAAAACGTACTGCAATCATGAAGATTATTGAAACCTGTGTTAAAATAAAAGCTGATATTATAAAAAAGGACGAATATGAAAAAAAGGGTATCCGGACTATTCTTAATTTTGGCCATACTTTTGCCCATGCTCTGGAAAGCTCTTTGAAATATAAGAAAATAACTCACGGTGAAGCAGTATCGATAGGCATGCTATATGCGGCTAAGCTTTCCTGGTTAATGGGGAAATGTTCAGCCCAAGAAGTAGGCAAAGTATTAAAAATTATAAAACTTTTCTCTTTACCTACCGAAATCGCTTTCAATGATAGAACTATTTATAAATCATTAAGTTATGATAAAAAGTTCCTTTCCGGAAAGATAAGAATGGTCCTTTTAAGAAAAATAGGCAAAGTTGAAGTAATTAATAATATACCTAAGATAAATATTAGCCGGGCTTTAAAAATACTTTAAAAACCTAGCCTTATTGACATTTATATAAAAATATGTTATAGTTAAAATGGTTAAATATAATTATAGGTATAACTATGGTGGAACGACGAAAATACCCTAGGGTTGATATCTCTCTACCGGTAGAATGCCAAAACTTACCGGCCCATAATTATTTTTATACAGTAAGTAAAGACTTAAGCTTAATAGGGACTAAAATCATAAGTAATTCTTTTCTTTCTAAGGGAGATGTCATGACAGTTAATCTTAATTTTATTAAACGAGTTTTAAATTTAAAAGCAAAAGTAGCTTGGTGTAACCGAGAAAGAGCAGCAGACAGATACGCTGTAGGCTTAGAATTTATTGAAGTCAGTAACGAAGTAAGAGATAACCTTTCTTCCTTCCTTAATAAAATCTACAATTCTTAAATAATAAAATAATGGCAAAAGCTGAAGAAAAAAGAAAAAACTGCTTAAGTTGCAATAAATCCTTAAAAAGGGTTAGCTGGTACTACAGAGATAACGGCTATTTTTGCAATAAAACCTGTTTTAAATCTTACCTCAAAAAACAAGATTCAAAACAAAATTAATGCAAGAAAGAAGAAAGGCGCCTCGCGTCAATAAAACTCTTCCTTTAAAGCTATCGGATAACGAATCCGATGTCTTAACTGAAACTAAGAATATTAGCGCTAGCGGAGCTTATTGTACTATAAATAAGCCCCTGGAGATAATGACCAAATTAAACGTTATAATTCTAGTTCCTCTTAAAAAAAATAAAAATAAAATAATCCGTAAAATAAATTGTTCCGGAGTAGTGGTACGTAATGTCTACACCGACGATAACAGCAAATATCCTTATAAAGTTGCTATTTATTTTAATGATTTAAAAGCTCAAGATAAACGAATACTCCAATCTTACATTAATTCCTTTATAATTTGACCCTTTAATACCTGCATGCTTAAAAGGCAATTGCCCTTAGCGGTAAAACTTATATCTGGTTTTATATACCATAAAGAAGAAATTTATTTAAAGGCGAAACATAATTTAGAAACTAAATTTGGATCTATTGATTTTGAAAGCTCGATAATTAACTTTGATTTTACTGATTACTACTATCCGGAAATGGGTAAACCCCTTTTTAGAAGATTCGTTTCTTTTAAGAAGCTGCAAAAACTATCTTCTTTCCCTAATATTAAACTTTTTTGCATGAAGATAGAAAAAAAATATTCACTCCATCAAAAACGAAAAATAAATATAGATCCTGGATATATTAATGAATCTAAATTAGTTTTAACTACTACTAAAGACTTTTCTCACCGCATACATATCGGAAAAGATATTTATGCCGAAGTAACCTTATATTATAAGGAAAAAAAATATTTAGATTTTCCGACTACTTTCCCTGATTACCGAACGCCAGAATATAAGAATATTTTTTATACTATCCGTAATATTTATCGCCAAAATATCAAAGATGGACGGCGCTGAAAAAATTAACTTAATTAAAAAAATAATTGACCCTTTGTATAATCGCCTGGCTAGCTGTGATATTTGCCCTCGTAGTTGCCATGTGAACCGCTTAAATAACGAAACTGGGTATTGCGGCACCGGAAAAGAAATAGTAATTTATTCGGCTTTTCTTCATTACGGAGAAGAACCGGCAGTAAGCGGCAAAGATGGCAGCGGAACTATTTTTTTCTCCGGATGCAATTTAAAATGCGTCTATTGCCAAAATTACAAGTTTTCTCACGCTCCAGAAGGTAAAAAAATTAGTGAGGATGATTTAGCAAAAATAATGGTCGGTTTACAAAATAAAGGAGCCCATAATATAAATTTAGTAACTCCGACTCACTTTCTTCCTCAAATATTAAAAGCTATATTTATAGCTTTAGAAAAAGGTCTTAAAATACCGTTGGTATATAATACTTCCGGCTATGAAAAAAAGGAAATTATAGCTAAACTAAAAGAAATTATCGATATCTATTTAACAGATATAAAATATTTTTTACCCCAAACTGCTAAGAAATATTCCAACGCTGCCGATTATCCCCAATTTTGTCAGGAAAGTACTAAAGAGATGTATAACCAAACTAAAGAAAGCCTCTGGGAAGACGACATCTTACAAAAAGGAATAATTATCCGCCATCTTGTTCTTCCTAACTATATTAAGGAATCGAAAAATATCTTTTTATGGATTAAAGAATCTGCCCCTAATTCTTTAGTCAGCACTATGTTTCAATACCAGCCTTATTTTAAAGCTAAACACTACCCTAATATAAACCGCTCTATAAGCCGTAAAGAATACTCTCAAATTAAGGCCTTAACAGAAAAAATAGGGTTAAATGGATGGATACAAGACTATACCCCCCTAGAAAGCCTAGCTGGGCCGTATTTTAAGCCTAATATTGAGGTATAATTGGCTAATTTTAACCTTATAAAGGTTTAAAATGGAGGGGAACTGCCTTTGATAGGCTATATAAAGAGATTACGCAAATTTCGAAAAAAGGGCAATTCTTTTTCTTCTGGTAGTACTGACACCTGGGACAAAATCTTTTTTTAATCTTAGAGATAGTCCCTTTTAATTTATCACCAAACATAGCGATATTTTAACCTAAAAAGAGAAACTTTACAACTAATCTAAATCTTAAATATCTCATAATCTACTTGCCAAAAAGAAAAAATTAGCATAAAATCATAAGATTATGAAAGTATTTTTAGCCGGCTATAATGTCGATACTGAAATATTACGGCAATTGCAACTTAAAAAAGAAAAACGCCAAGATTTAACCCCAGAAGTAATATCTGCTGCCTATGCTCGTATAAGCAGAGACCCTCGCCCAATTAATAAAATTCGCGAAGATGCCCGTCGAGAAGTAGAGAAAGCAAGAAAGTCTAACTCTACGATTATATTTAAAATGGGACACCACTCTATAGCTGAACATGCTGTATTTAATCTTGATATTGTAGGGGTCTCAAGGTTAGCAATGGAGGAGTTAGAAAAATTCAGGCTTTGTTCTTATACCGAAAAATCCCAACGCTATATAACGCTAGATAAAGGATTTATAGTACCTAAAGAAATAAAGAAAACATCTCTAGAGAAACTTTTTCTTAAAATGATTAATGAACAAAATCTAACTTATTTCGAGCTCTTTAAAAAGTTAAAAAAACATGTTTTTAAAAAACATGCTGGATTAGCGACTAATCCTAAAAATCATAGCTTGCTGGAGGGTTGGGCCAAAGAAGATGCCCGTTATATTACTGCTCTAGCTACTAAATCCCAAGTCGGCCAGACTATTAATGCCCGTAACTTAGAATTATTATTAAGAAGATTTGCTTCTTGCCCTCTAGAGGAAATAAAAACCTTAGGAAAGGTAATTTATAAAAAGATCTCCGGTGTGGCTCCTTCAATAGTGCTTTTTCATGAAGTTAATGACCGGGATTTAAAAACTTATCCGGAATTAAAAGGACTTGCTTCCGAAATAATTAAGGAAAACTATAGGGCTGTGTCTAATGATAAAGAAGTAACATTAGTAAATTATACTTCGAATGCCGACATTGTTATAGCTGCCTCGCTTTTACATACTGTATCAAAGCTAAACCTTATTCAATGCGAAAATATAGTAAAACAACTTTCTCAAGACAAACTTAAAGAAATATTCCAAACTAGCTGGCGTAATATGCAATTTTACGATTCGATGCTGCGCGAATTTGAGTATGCCAATTTAACTTTTAATATCATCCTATCGGCAGCCTGCTTTGGACAGTTAAAAAGGCATCGTATGTCCACGATAACTGCTCAAGCTTATGATCCTAGCCTAGGTATCACCATTCCGGAATCAATAAAAGAAATTGGAATGGAGGAGAAATTTAAGGAAATAGTCGAAAAAACTAATAAAGTATTCGATATAATCAATAAAGAAACTCCTTTAACAGCACCATATATTTTAACTAATGCCCACCGAAAACGCGTCTTAATAAGGGTTAATGCCCGCGAATTATATCACATCTCGCGCTTACGTGAAGATAATCACGCCCAATGGGATATCCAAAATATCTCCAAAGCTATGGTGGCAGAAGCTAAAAAAGTAATGCCGCTAACCTTTCGATTTATCGGTGGAAAGGATAAATTCCACGAAATCTATCAGAAAATCTACGGGAAGCTACCCAAGATAGCAGAAGTAGCATTGCCCGGAATAAGAAAGATAAAATAAAACGGTTTTAAAAAAGGAGGCTAATATGAGCGACGGTCGAGATGATATTATGCTACCTTCGGTAATTAAAACTAGCGAATCAGCCATATCGATAGCTTTAATAATAAACGGAATAGGGGCGGTAGCGCTTTTATTTTTTATCGGCCAACTTATTAATTCTCCTTATGCTAGAATGTTTGCCCAAAATTATATGCGGACTCTTTCTAATTCTATACTATTATTTGCCGTAGGTACGCTAGCTCCCTCGATAGCCGGCGGTACCAACTATCTTGCCCAAGGTTTATTTTCTCACCGCCATAATATCTTAGGCCATATGTTCAATGGCATAACTATAACCTTGCTTATTTGTTCCTATATACTCTTCGGTTATGCTACAGCCCTATCCTATTTTGCTTTCAAACACTTTTAGCTATTATTAATGAAAAAGCAATTAAAACATAAGATTGGCATTAGACGTAAAATTAGACTAATAATAATTTCGTCAATGTTCATAATTTTAACAACAGGTATTGGTATAGGGTATTATTCCGGGTTCAAGTTATTGCATAATACTATCGTTGAAAACCACTTAAAAATAGCCGAAACATTAAGCCTAACTATTGATAGAATTATAGAAGAAGAGGTGGCACCCCTAAATCTATACGTTTCACTTCCTTCACGTATAAATGAATTAGAGAAAAATAACCTAAAATACGAAGAAATGGATCCTGACAGCATTAGGAATTATTTCACCAAAATGGATGAAATTTGGAATAATCCTAACCAAGATAATTTATTGATTATCAATGAGTATTTAGATACTTTACCTAACAAGCGAATAAGAGAAGTGGTCGAAAAAGATAGAGGCATAGCTGAAATTATCATTACCGATAGATTTGGCGGTTTAGTTATGTCTTCCGATAAAACTACTGATTTTTATCAGGCTGATGAAAGTTGGTGGGTACAAGGTTTTAATAAAAGCAAAGGTAAAACTTTTATCAGCAATATTGAGTATGATGAATCTAGTAATACCTTAGCTCTTCCTTTAGTGATTCCTGTAAAAAATAACTCTGGTAAGATTATCGGTATAGCTAAGGCAGTTTTAGACGTCAACCGTCTATTTTTTACTATTACAAACTTCTCAATCGGTAAAACCGGTTATGCTATTTTAATAAATGAAAAAGGAGATATCATATCGCGCATAGGGGTAGGAACAATTAACCAAACAATAAAAGGGGAGTGGCTAAAAATATTTAAGAAAGAAAAAGGGTCAGGTATCTTACACAACCCCATAATGAATAAAAATAATAAAGTATTTATCACCTATTCTGCTATAAATAAATCATTTTTTCTTAATAAAGACGCTGAATGGAAAGTTAGTGTAATCCAAGACGTTGAAGAAGTTTTTTCTCCTCTAAATAACTTAATAATACAACTTATTACTGTTTCTTTTATCTTGCTAATTATAATGATTTTATTAAGTAACTTTTTTTCAAAAATATTTATAGTACCGATAACTAAACTTCACGAAGCCACCGATATCGTAGCAAAAGGAAACCTTGACTATACAGTAGAAATAAAAACTAATGATGAAATTGAACAATTTGCCGATTCTTTCAATATAATGGTTAAGAAATTAAAAGAATCTACGGCTTCTATAAGCGATTTAAATAAAGAAATTGCTAAACGTATCTCTGCGGAAAAGAAGTTGGAAAGCGAAAAAAATATTATAGATATAATTTTAAAAACTACTCCAAGTGCAATTTTTACAGTTGATAAAAATCGTATTATAACAAGTTGGAACAATCGGGCAGAAATAATAACCGGTTATTCTGCCAAAGAAGTTATAGGAAAAGATTGCTCATTATTCGCCCTAGAACCATGTTCGCAGGTATGCGGATTCTTGTCAGAAGAAATCATAAAACCTTTGGTAAGTAAAGAGTGCACGATAAAAAGAAAAGATGGACAAATACGTATCATTCTAAAAAACGTCGATTTTATAAAAGACGAAAGTAATAATATCATCGGTGGTATAGAAAGCTTTGATGATATAACAGACCTTAAGAATTATGAAAGGGAAATCATAAAAGCTTCTCAAGAATGGCAAAGAACATTTGACTCAATAAGTGATTTTATATTTATTCAAGATATAGACAATACTATTCTAAAAGCAAATAAAAGCTTTTGCGAATTATTGGGTTTAAAGCCTAAAGATATCATTGGCAAAAAATGCTATGAACTCATACATAAACTAGGGAGACCTTGGCCGAATTGTCCCTTCGAAAAAACAAAATCCGATAAAATGCCTCATACTGAAGAAGTGATGGACCATTCCAATATCGGGATACCTTTATTGGTTACTACATCTCCTATTTTTGACGATAAATATAATTTGATAGGAAATGTGCACATTGCTAAAGATATTACCGAAATTAAAAAAACTGAAAAAAAATTAAAAGAAATTGCTCAAATGAAGTCACAATTTACCTCAATGGTATCGCATGAGCTAAGAACCCCTTTAGGGCCGATTAAAGAAGGGGCAAGCATAATTTTAGATGGAATTGTCGGCGAAATTAACGAAAAACAAAGGGACCTACTTAATACTGTTAAAAATAACGCCGATAGGTTAAATCGCTTAATAAATAATGTACTTGATTTTCAGAAACTAGAATCCGGTAAAATGATTTTTAATTTTGAAAAAAATAATATAAAAGAAGTCATTGACGAAGCTTACAAAACAATGGTTCTTGCGATAAAAGGTAAAGATGTCAATTTAACAGTTGATATAGCTTCGAATATTCCTGAAATGCAATTTGACCGGGATAAGATTTTACAAGTAATTATTAATTTATTAAGCAATGCCATTAAATTTACCGACAAAGGTAGCGTGCAAATTAAAGCCATAAGAGAGGAAAATAACCTTCATCTTATGGTTATTGACACCGGTCCGGGAATAAAACAAGAGGACTTACCAAAATTATTTCAAAGCTTTCAGCAGCTCGATATCCCTGGAAAACGAAAAGAAGGGGGGTCAGGATTAGGCTTAGCAATTTCTAAAGAAATTATCATAAAGCATAACGGCAAAATATGGGTAGAGTCAGAAATTGGTAAAGGCTCAACTTTTCATTTCTTTTTACCTATAGTTTGATAAAGGAGATAAAAGTGGCAAAAAGAATCTTAATTATTGATGATGAAATAGATGTTATGAAAATGCTGGTATATAGGATTGAAGCCAAGGGATATGAAGTTTTGACTGCCACAAACGGCAAGGAAGCCATTGAAATTACTAAAACCAATATTCCGAACTTAATATTTCTTGATTATAGGCTGCCGGATATGAAAGCTTCAGATATATCTAAAATAATCAGAGAAAATGACTTGCTCAAAAATATACCAATTATCTTAATAACTGCAAGTATTGAAGAAATAATGAATAAAGCCCAAGAATGCGGGGCTAACGACTACATAGGAAAACCTATCGAACCGGATATATTATACGCAAAAATAGCAAAATATATAAAATTAGAAGCCCTATAATAGCCTCTTTTAAGGCTTCTCTTTACAGACTTAGAGTAGAGGAATAAACCCCTTCTAAAAGGCTGTTAAAACCCCTCCAAATCTCATATATAGATAATCCTCTTATCATGACCCTTGAAACCCTCTGTAGCCATCTATAAGCCCTTTTTTTAGACTCTTTACTATATGCTTTAAAATAGCCTTTAAAGCCGGGAAAGTGGTTATGTGTTATATAAACATCAGGAAAGTAGTTATAGGTTATATAAACAAAAGTAAATTACTCCGCCGCTATTCACAGGTTTTCTTAATATATCAAGAAAAGTAAGCTGGGCTTTAGCTTTTGCCTATTTCTATCATTTATAAAAGTTAACATAAGATATATTATCGGAAGTATACTATATTTTGAGTTTTTAGAGTTTTTAAGGGGTTTTTAAGAGTTTAATACCCACTTATATTTTCCCCAGAATATCTATTTGATATGCGAAAAGAATAAGTTATTATTAGGCGAGATTATTTCTTGGGAATGCTTATCTGATGCTCAATATTTAAGAAGTCTAAAAGTACTTTCCGGATATATACAGAAGGCTCTAAATTAGCCCTTTTAGCCCAGCTTAAGACCTCTACCCATTGGCTATGGGTTAAACGAACATTTATGGTCTTAGTATACTTTACCGGTTTTTTAGGACGACCTTTTTTCGGCATATTTTTCTCCTGCTTTTATGTTTATTAATACCCTTTATTACGATTTTTATTATACCAGCTTTTATTAAATTTTCAAGTATACAAAAAACCACAAAAAAACACCAAAATTCCCCTAAAAATAAACCTTTTTTTGAAAGTCGTAATAATATTCAAGAAATAAATTGTCTATGGAATTACTTTGAAAAAGGAAGGTTTTTGATAATAGTGACTACCATATCCTCTTGGATTTTTCCACCTTGATTGCAATATGCCTCCACCAAGATTTCATCACTATTTTTAACATTTAATATCGGATATTCAAGAATTTGCTTATATTTATCATCTTGTCTTTTAATATTATGGGTATAGATGGCTTTTCCGTTAATTTTAACAACTACTCTTTTAATAAAATGCGTCCTAGGATCTATTACGTTATGCTCTATCTTAACCGTCAATATTCTTGTTTCTGAATCATAATAAAGCTTCATATCCGTAGGTGCATGAGCATATAATTCTGCAAGGCCTATAAAAAACCAAATAAAAAGTAATAGAGCTATTTTTTTCATAAAATTACTCTAAAATTAAATTATTTATTACGTATTATGTCTAAATTTTAAATAAAGAAATAGTGGCTATATTCCCCATATATATATTAAGTTAAGATAAATAGAAAATAAGATTAGCGCGGTTGCGACAATAATAATGGTTATAGCCAATATTCTAGCAAATTGCTTTAGTCTATCAGAGTCGGTTTTAGTGGCAGCAAAAAGGATAAAAAAGCTTAAAGTAAGTAAATGTAGGGACTTTATTATATGAAACATATCAACACCTCCTTTTTGGTTAATTTTACTCCTATAAAAATTATATGTCAATAAAATATTAACTTATAATTTAATATTTTATTGCTTTTTTAATAAAACCTAAGCAAGGCTGTTCTTTATAACCTCAAGGCGCTTTAAAACTGGCGGATGGCTATAGTAAAGAAATACTTTCAAAGGATGTGGCGTTAAATTAGATAGATTGTCTACGGAAAGCTTTTTTAATGCTAATAAAAAAGCTTCGGGATTTTGGTAAGTTTTAATAGCGAAAGAATCAGCTTCATATTCATAACTTCGCGAAATTATATTGGAAAAAACCGAAAAAATCATATTAATAGGTAAATAAAGGAAACTAAAAAATACTAAACTAGCGTAAACTGATACCTCCTCCATTTTAAAAGCAGCAAATAAATTCGGATTATTAATAAATAAAGAAAGGGTGAAAAACATCAAGCCGTTGGTAATTATTGCTATAATCATCAATTTTAAGTTGTGTTTCTTCTTAAAATGCCCAGTTTCATGAGCTAAAATAGCAATTAGTTCTTCCGTAGTATGCTTTTTAAGTAAAGTATCGAATAAGACTATACGGCGATGACGGCCTAAACCAGTAAAAAAAGCGTTGGACTTGTTGGATCTTCGAGAGCTATCCATTTTAAATATACCTTTAAGCTTAAAATTTTGTGAAAGAGCATATTTCTCAATTTCTTCTTTAAGCTTACCGTTTTCTAAGGGGGTAAACTTATAAAAAATCGGCATAATTATAACTGGAGCGATAAAAATTAAAAATACCTCAAAAAGACTAACTCCAGCCCAACACCAAAGCCAAGCCCAATAGTGCATTCTAATAAAAAACCAGATTACTGCCGAAATAACTACTCCTCCAATAATAAGGGTTAAAATCCAGCTTTTAAATATATCTAAAATAAATGTTTTTAGGGTAGTACGATTAAAACCATACTTCTCTTCAATAATAAAAGTATGATAATAAGAAAAAGGTATGTCTATTACTTGAGAGATTAAGAATAAAATTCCTACGAATATTAAACCGCTAAAAATATCTCCTAAATTAAAGGAACGGGCGATTTTATCTATAAAATTAAAAGCACCGCTAAAAATAAATAATAATAACCCTATAGTTTTAACTGAAGAATGAACGATTTTAAAATAGGTATTGTCCTTTAAATAACTTTGAGATTTTTTATAATTATCAGGACTATAGTAGCCGAGAAATTCTTCCGGCAAATTAGTCTTTATAGCTCTAACATTAAAAATTTCAACAGCTGAATTTAATATATAGTCTCCTACTATAAAAACTAAAATGATAATTAAATACATCTTTTTCGTAAGTATTTATACCTACTAAAAAAATCAGCTAAAGACACTGATATTTTTATTATTTTATTAAATGTATAATTTGAGTTGGATAGGCAAACTCAATTTTTCTTTTTTCAAACTCTTCTTTTATAGCAAAATTTGTCTCTTGTTGGATATCCATATATTTATTATAATCGCTGCCTAAAACATAATATACTACCTCAAATATTAGGCTAAAATCTCCGAAGGAAAAAAAGTGAGCACGGTCAAATGCTGTATCCTTAATATTTTTTATGGCTTTTTCTATTATCTTTGGAATATCCTTTAAATCTTGAAGATTAGTTTGATAAACAACACCTATTTTAAAGACTACTCTCCTTTGCCCCATTCTTTTGTAATTACGCACTCGTGAATCAGTAAGATCAGAGTTAGAAAAGATCAACTGCTCACCGCCTAAACTACGTAAACGCGTAGTTTTAATTCCAATATGTTCAACGGTGCCTAATAAATCTCCTATAATAATAAAATCGCCTACTTCAAAAGGACGGTCAAATATTATAGAAAAATAACTAAATAAATCTTTTAGTAGTGCTTGTGCAGCTAAAGCTATAGCTACGCCTCCTATGCCTAATCCAGCTATTACTGTCGATATCTTAAATCCTAAATTATCTAGAAAAAATATACCTGCTAAAGACCAAATAACGAACTTAATTACTTTTAATATTCCGCTAAGGCTATGCTCTAAAACTTCACTCTGGCCGGTTTTAAACCAATATAACTTAAAGGCATAGCTGATTATCATTAAAAATAAACGAACTATAAAAAGTATTAGGATACCTAAACTTAATCCATTAAATATTTTGGCAAAATAAGAATTTAAAGTTAATGATTTAATACTTAAATAAAAGATACTAAAATATAAAAAAGGAACGACTAAATGTTCCAAGATTTCAACTAAAAAATCGTCTAAAACATTAGTAGTTTTTTTAACCCAATTTTTTAATTTTTTTATTAAAATTATTTTAAAGATATTAATAGCTACAAAACCTATAGCAAAAACGATAAGAGCTATTAAATAATTATAAAAAGTATTATTTAAAAATGAGGTATTTAAAAAATCAAAATTCATACAATGCCCCCTTAAAAATTTATATTATCAAGAATTAATATATTATCTTGGGATATAAGAAAAATTAGTTTTTTGTTGATGTAATTGACGTTTTAATTCTTCTTCGCTTATAAAATTTAATTCTTTTAAAACTTCGCCTAGTAATATTCCCTTTCTCCAATGAATATTTAAGGCTTCTTCTAATTGTTCAGGAGTTATAAGGTTTTTTTCTAAGAGAATTTGTCCTAAGGGTTTATAATTATCGGTATTATTTAGTTTTTTATTTATTTGAGGTACTATGGTAACTGATTCTTCATTATCTCTCCTATCAGCCATAAATTTACTACCGGGCAACATTTTAAGATAACGCTTAATTTCTGCTACTTTATCATTTACCTGGACAATATTCTTTAAAGCTTTGCTATCAACATTAACTATAGCTATAGAAAGGCTCATCAAAGATATTTTTCTTATCTTATGGGTACGGTCTTTAGCTAAAATATAGCCTTGTTTACGGTCAATTTCCGGATAATGAAAAATCATTATATTATCAAAATTTTTAATAAGACTACCACAAATACTTTCGTATTTATCCTGAGAGGTAATAAAAGCGAAATCATCTCCTCCAATATGGCTTATAAAATCGTTGGGATTCCCTAATTTTTCTAAAATAGTCATGATAATATAGGCAGTATGCAGAATAACCTTGTCTCCCCGCTGATAACCATAAGCATCATTAAAATATTTAAAATTATCGATATCTATATAACCAAATGAAAATGAGTCCTTTTTATGAATTTTATCTTTGAGTGTTTCTTCAAGGATATTTCCGCCGGGAAGACCGGTCAAAGAATTAGCATTTATACTGTGTTGTGCCCGACGGATCGCCATCTCAATCCTAATACGTAAATCTAAAGGGTCCGGAGGTTTTATTAAATAATCATCTACTCCCTGTTTTAAATTTAAAAGGTGGGTTCTTAGCTGCCGCTTATTTATTAAAGTCAAAACCGGTATGAAAGCGGTAGAAAAGTTATTCTTAAGGGCCCGGCAAATATCGAGCTGCTCTTTTTTTGCCGATTGGATATCTACGATAATAGCATCGGGAACGATTTTTTTTATATCCTCTATATCCTCTTTGGAAGATGGCTCTTTAAGAAATACTTCGTAGCCCCAGCCATCGAAACAAAAGCTAAGAACGTCTTTTAGCTTACTATCGGTAGAAACTATTAAAATCCTTTTAACTTTATCCATAAAATTAGATTATATCACAACCTGATAAAATTTAAAACCAAAGCTAGACTACTTTTGTGTTTTTTCTTTCTTTTCTTGGAGTATTTTTTCTGTAATCGACGCTGGTACTTCAACGTATTTATCAAACTGCATAGAACAACTGGCATGTCCACTACTCAAAGAACGTAAATTCGTAGTGCAACCGAACATTTCTGAAAGTGGTGCCTGAGCGGAGATAATTTTCTGTTTACCTTTAGCATCCATGCCTAAAATTTTTCCTCTCCGAGCGCATATATAACCGATAATATTATTAGTATATTCTTCAGGAGTATTAATTTCTAATTTCATATAAGGCTCTAATAATATCGGCTTAGATTTCATAAAAGCGTTCTTAAAACACATACTAGCAGCTATCTTAAAGGCTAACTCCGAAGAATCGACTTCGTGGTAAGAACCGTCAACTAATCTAACTTTTACATCTACTACCGGATAACCAGCATAAACACCTTTTTGCATGGCTTCAGTTATACCTTTTTCGACTGCTGGAATATAATTCCTAGGGATAGCTCCTCCGCTAATTTTATTCTCAAACTCAAAACCCTTGCCTAATTCATTAGGCAGAAGCTCTATTTGTACGTGTCCGTATTGCCCTCGTCCTCCGCTTTGCTTTATATGCTTGTACTCTTCGTTCACTTCCTCTAAAATTGTTTCTTTATAGGCAACTTTGGGCTGGCCCACTTCAGCATCTACTTCAAATTCTTCTTTTAATCTATCCACTATTATTTCAAGGTGCAATTCTCCCATGCCGGAAATAATAGTTTCTCCTGTTTCTTCATCGATATGAACATTAAAAGTCGGGTCTTCTTCGGAAAGTTTAGCTAATCCTTTGCTCAATTTATCTTGATCAGAACGACTCTTGGGTTTAATACTAATAGAGATAACTGGATTAGGAAATTCTATAGACTCTAAAATTATGGGGTGTGTAATATCACAAATAGTATCTCCGGTTAAAGTACTACCTGTACCTCCTATTGCCGCTATATCTCCCGTAAAAATAACATCTAAATTATCTTTTTTATTAGCATGCATTTGTAGTATTCGACTAACTCTCTCCTTCTTATTTTTTACCGAATTAAGGATATAGCTACCTGATTTTAAGTAGCCTGAATAAACTCTGATATAGACTAATTTACCGAGATATTTATCGGCTTGAACTTTAAAAGCAAGAGCTGAAAAAAAATCTTCATCCAAAGGCTTCCTTTTTATAATCTTCTCTTTATCTTCGGGATCATAACCTTCGACCTCAGGTTTATCCGCCGGAGAAGGAAGATAGTAAGATATAGCATCAAGAAGCTTCTGCACCCCTTTGTTCTTAAAAGCTGAACCACAGAGCACCGGTACGATTTTATTGGCAATAGTCCCCTTACGTATAGCTAATCTTATCTCTTCCATGGTGATGACTTCTTCGGATTCGAGGTATTTTCCCATAACTTCGCTATCATTAGCCACCGCTTTCTCGATCATGATATGGCGGTATTGTTTAGCAGTTTCTAGGCAATCCGAAGGTATTTCTTCTATTCGGAAGTCTTTTCCTTGAGAATCTTCGTCATAGAGATAGGCTTTCATCTCGATAAGGTCGATTAGGCCAGTGAATTTATCTTCGGCTCCAATAGGTATTTGCAAGGGAATAACATTAGCGCCAAGTTCGGTTTCCATATTCTTGATAACGGCAAAGAAGTCAGCGCCGATTCTATCCATTTTATTGATAAAGGCTATTTTGGGGACTTCATACTTGTTGGATTGGTGCCAGACAGTCTCAGATTGGGGTTCTACACCGCCAACAGCACAGAATACTGCTATGGCTCCATCGAGGATCCTTAAGCTACGCTCTACCTCTACGGTAAAGTCAACGTGACCGGGAGTATCGATGATATTGATACGGTAATCGTTCCAATAGCAGGTAGTGGCAGCAGAAGTAATGGTGATTCCTCTTTCCTGTTCCTGTTTCATCCAGTCCATCTGGGCTTGGCCGTCATGGACTTCACCAATCTTATGCGAGCGGCCGGTATAAAAGAGTATCCTTTCGGTAAGGGTAGTCTTACCGGCATCGATATGGGCCATGATGCCGATGTTACGCACTTTAGAAAGGTCAATTTTACGTATAACATCTATGACTTGCTCTACTGCATCTGGTTCTGACTCCTTTTCTATTACCTGTTCCGGTACAATGTCTTCTTTAGGCTCTTGCGGTAAAAGTTCTATCTTTTCTCCTTCTAACTCCGTTACGGGTTCAACCGCTATATCAGGTTGTGGTAATTCCTCTTTGTTATCGACTTTCGTAGAATCAATATCTGCAGATGATTCTTTCAAAACTACTTCATTGACATCTTTCTCATCTAAAGGAGCTTTGGCTGTAACGGCGGCTTGCTTATCCTCCACGGTAATTAGACCTTTTTGTTCTAACTCCCTTAACTGATGAAGAATTCGAATACGTTCTTCATCAATCTTCTGAATATCTTTATCTTTCAAACTTAATTCTTTATTCTTAGCTTCTAGTTGTCCGTTTAAGTTGTTTACTTCTTCGCGTAATAAATTATATTCTTCCCTCGAAACCCAATCGCTTTCTTTTTCTTTTCTTTGCAATTCCGATATAGTTTTAGAATAAGTATTAGCCTCTTTTAAGTATTTTTGAGTTTTTTCCTTCTCCTTTTTGAGAGTATTCTCCAAATATTCGTTTTTCTGAGATAAAAGAGCAATCTTTTCCTGAAAGCTCTTAATCTCTTCCTGTAATTCTCGTAAAGACTTTTCTAAATTTACACCTTTGGAAAATTCTTTCTCTAGCTGTTTTTCCTTTTCCAAGAGTTTTGACTTAAATTCAGAGATAGGGCCTTTACCTTTCTTAAGCATCTTTTCCTGTAAAATAACCCACTTCTTATTTTGTTCTAATTCCCGGTTTAACTCTTTAATTGTCCTTTTTAAAGTTTCTTCCTCCTTGCTTAAAGCAAGGTACTTAAGCTTTACTTTTTCTAAAAGAGTATTCTTAGTTTTAAGTTCGGCAATTTGTCTTTTTAAAGATTTGATTAACTGAAATTGCGTAATATTCTTTTGTTGGCTGGTTTTTAACTCTTCTTTAAGGGTGATTTTGGGTTGGATATTTTTCTTATTGTCGGCAGTAAAAGAATATATTACTAAAATAAAAGCTATTAAGATAAAAAAATATATAAAAAAAACCATTGTTTTCCATTACCGGCTTCTTAAAAGCCTTTGATTATCTTTTGGTATTTATAAGTAATTATAACATAGTTTTAAAACATTTAAATACCTCTAACGCTAAAACTTAACCTTGATAAATTTATAAGGAAGTATTATAATAAAGCAATGTTGGAAGAAAGAATTTATCAAGATTATTTAACTGCTCTAAAATCAAAAGACCGCCAAAAAACCGATTTTCTAAGCTTAGTCCGTTCAGAATTAAAAAACCAGTGTATTAATTTAAAAAAAGAAAAATTAGAAGATAGCGAAGTTTTATCTATTCTTAAAAAACAACAGAAGCGTCTTCTAGAAGCTAAAGAAAGTATCCTAACTTCGAAAAGAGCTGATCTTATAGAAAATTTAGAAAAAGAGCTAAGTATTATAGAAGGATACCTTCCTCAACCTTTGTCTAATTCAGAGCTTTCTGGAATCATCCAAGATGTAATCAATAAAACCGGTGCTTCTTCTATCAAAGAAATGGGAAAGGTAATGAAAGAAGTGCTGAATATTGCCGGTGCCCGGGCTGACTCAAAAATAATCAGCTCGCTAGTAAAAGAGAAACTTACCTCTTAAATGCCTCTTTATTCTCTAGCCAATTCTTTAAAAATCTTTTGAATGAATTCTATTACGGGATGAGTGCTATTTGTCTTTGCTAAACTGATTAATTCATCTAATTTAGCTGAATCTTTGAGGTATTTACGGATATTATCAATATCAAAATCGACTTCTCCTTCAAAATAGCTAATTAAGTCTGACATAAATAAATCTATGTTGTAACTTTTGTAATAATCATGTAGCTTGGATAATTTTTCCGTTTTAAGTTTTCGGTAAAATTCTATGTCTTTATCTTTTTTCATAAAAGTTAATCGATTTCTCTATGATAAGTACCCCAGGTTCTCTGTCGACTTTCTATTAACCAATTATTATATATGCTTTTAGTTAATGAATAATAAAAACCTTCGGCAATAATTTTGTCTTCTTGATTGCTAGCATAGACTAAACATCGAGTTTTATCGCTGTTAAATCCTACCCTTGAAAAAGCTAAAATTCCGTTGGATTTAGGGTATCTTAGATAAAATTCCTTCCATCCTCCAACATCAAATATTTTACTTACTTCTTCATCATTTATTAAACGGCATTCTAGGTGTTGGTTAAAAAAGTTTTTTAAATGATAAGATTGAGTATTTTTTGCTTTAAAATCACGGATAGTATCTACGGAAAGATCGATAACTTGGCTTAAGTGATTTAAAGTGGTTTCTAAGATTTGCAGGGGTTCATCCAAGGAAGTATAATCACGTATAATTATTAACTCTATATCGCTTTTAGTAAACCAATCCTCGATAACAGTAGAATACACTAGGTATTCTTCGGGGTCTATAGTATATTGGGCAGAAACATCTGTAAAAACTAAAAAGATAAAAAAGATAAAAAATGATAGCTTAAAATATATTCTCGTTGGCATTAATTGGAATAATCTATTACATTATGGCTATAGCTTCCTGAATCAAAGGCAATATTGACTGGATTTCTTCTTTAGATAATCTACCTAGCTTTGTAAACCTAAAATTACCGCTAGCATCTCTGTTTTCCCGCGTAATCTGAAGTTTTTTAGGGCCTTTATTATAAGAATAAACGCTAACAGTTATCTTAGTGACCTCTACCTCCCAAGACTTTGAAAATAGCTGTTGATCTAAATCACTTTCGTAAGGCATAAAACCTCCTTTTGGTTATATCTAAACTCTAAAAAACGTCATATTAATCGCTAAACCCATAACTTAATCTTTGGCTGGGCTGGCAAGATGCCTCTCGACAAACTGAATAATTAATGCTTGTTTTTCAGTAGTTATATTATGAAAATTAATACCCATTCCGCAAAGTCCCTGGAATTTTTCTTCCCCTTCGGCAACCCAGATAACTTTAGCATCAAGTTCTATTATACCAGGTTTTGGTAAAAAATTGATCCGGCTAAAAAGCAACTCGCCAGGAGAAAATATCTTATTCGCTACTACAAAAATGCCTACAGCACTTAGGTTTACCACTTTTCCGCGATAAAACAAATTTTTTGTCGTTAATTTTTGCCTATACTCGATATCTAAATTAATTGGTATACGTTTAAATCTCCTCCGTAACTGAGTGCGTAATATTTGAGAAATAACTCTTTCTTCTTTGATATGATTTAATGCCTCTTCTTCGGTAGTATAATACTCGAATACCTTATCTAAACCTACAATAGCAAATAATTTCATTACATGAGAAGGAATGCTGTATAAAACTATTCTTCCTTGATGGTTTAAAATATTCTTATAGATAACCGCTAACAAAGAAACTCCTACATAATCTACTAAGTTTACACTTTCTAAATTGCAAACAATATCTTTTATATCTCTTTTTAGGATCTCACCTACGGTCTCTACCAAATTAGAAGCATTAATATCGATATTTCCTTCCAAATCTAAGATTACAACATCATCTTTTTCGCGTAATATTACCTTCATCTTAATTATCCTTTGCTTAAAGAAGTTAAGAGAACTAACATAGAGATAATCAAACAGTAATAAGCAAATTTATCTATTCGCTCCATAATTAAAGTCTTCTTTACTATTCTTAAAGCAAATATACCAAAAAAGAAAGCAAATATAAAACCAATTAAAATATTAGATAAAGAAAAATTATTTGCTAGTAAATCATCGAAATGCAAAAAGAAAGCTCCTAAAATAATGGGTATGACCATTAAAAAAGAGAGTTTAAAAGAATCGTTTTTAGAAAAACCTCTTCTTAATAAGGCTATTATGGTAATGCCTGATCTAGAAATGCCCGGAAAAGCCGCTAGCCCTTGTACTAAGCCGATTACTAAAGAGTCCTTAAAGTTTATATCACTCCAATTTCTTGGTGCAGAGTTAAATTTAGCTTTCATTAGAATTAAAGCATTAAATAAAAAACAAGCGCTTAACAAGTAGACATTATCAAAAAACCTTTTTAGCAAAAGCTCAACTGTTATTCCCACTATTCCTGTTATGAAAGTAATACTTAGGATATTAAGCAATAATTTTTTATTTTTTAATAAGTTAATATCTTGATAGAAAAAAAAAGCTATGGTAAAGAGTGTTGCAAGATGAAGAAAAATAAAAAAAGGAAGATAATCTCCTTCTATACCGATAACTTTTTTTAGTAAATATAGGTGTCCGGAACTGCTTATAGGAAGGAATTCAGTTAAACCTTGGGTAATTCCAAAAAATATGAATTTCACTTGTTTAACCTTTAATGCGAAGGTAGATAAAAAAAAGAAAAATAATTATCCCTATAGCTAAAGCAAGGTAACTTATCAGACTAACTTGCTTTTTTTCGAGCGGTTGTCGATCAAGTGGAAAATGACTATCTTCCCTCGGCGCTTCTTTAACCTTTTCATCGTTTTGCAAATGCCAGGCTTCTTTTTTATCTAACACCGAGTCAGATAAAGACTCTTGTTCTATCACAGGGATATCTGGAGTTGTTTCTTCATTTTTAGAAATTATTTCCTCTTTTTTATCCTCCTCTACGTTCTCTTTCGGCTGATAAGGTTGGTCTTTTGGTAAATCAAGGTCGTCTTTAGCTTTTACGGTTTCATCTTCTTTAAGATTTTTTTCTTCCGGTAATGAAGGCTCTTTTTCTAGATTCATCCCATTTCCCGCAGGAAAATATTCTACTTTTTCTTCTTCGGGTGGTAAAGGTTCTAATTCTTTATCTTCTTTTAAAGAAGCTTCTTGAACTGGAGAAGATGGTATCTCTTCGGCTTTAGAAATATTATCTGGTGCCGGTTGCTCAAAGGTAGGCTCTTTATCTTCTTTCGGAGTTTCCGAAGGTTCTGACTCGGAAAGTTTATCCATCAACTCACCTAAAGTTGTCCGACAGTCATGACAAACGCAAAGGTGTTCTTCTACTTTTTTGATTTCCTCTTCACTGGCAGTATGTTGAAAGTACCTAGGAATTATCCTCTTAATTTCCTCGCAATCCATGCTTCCCCCTTTTAATAAAACTTATGGTTTTTCCATACCGAAGACGAAGAAAAAATATTTAGTCGGATTCTCCACCTGTTAAATTATCAAAGACATTAAGAGCAAGATTATGAAAATATTATATCAAAGGCTTAAAATTTTACAAGAAGATAGTTTTTGATAATACTTATTAAGACTGTGGTTAACAATAGAGAAATGGTGGTAAAACACTTACCTAATGGGAATTAAGTCGAGGTAATAAAAACGGGAATCTCGAAAAACAACTTTGCCTTTATTATACTTTATGGGATATTTGAACATTGGGCCTTCGAATACAAAAGTATGAAATTCTCCGTTTTCTCCACAAGGATCGACATTAGAAGGTAAATCCGCTAAAAAACTACGGTTAAAACACCTTCCTATGAATCTTTTATCGAGAGATTTAGAGTCTACGCAAATAACTATGGCTTTGAAACCTAAATCTATAAAATTATTAGCTACTTCTAAAGTATCTCTTTTCCATAAAGGGAAAATTCCCTGCATACCTAATAGGTATAAATGTTTAAGGCGGTATTTTCGCACTTCTTCTAGAAAAATATCCCCAAAACTTACCCCCCAAATATCTTTATTCTTACATTTTCTTAAAAAATTTCGCATTTTTATGGAATAGTTTTTATTAGTTTCATCTTTAGCAATAAATATACTTTCAAGGTTAAAACCTAAGGATCGGCATTGTTGTAAAAGTAACTCATATCTTATACCATGTATACTCACTCTTAAGTAACCTTTAGTTATTGTCGTTAATAGCTTGACTATTTTATATTTGCCTTTCTTTTGCAGTTTATACAAAGCTAAAGCGCTATCTTTGCCGCCGCTCCAAGATAATACTATATTTTTAGGCATATGTTAAATAATAATTATATTTAAAACTTCTTCTTAAAACCGCAATAAAACGATACTCTTTTAACCTGATAATGATCTATCAACTCATAGTCTTTATCTAATAAATTTTCTCCCCTTAAAAACAAATCGGTATTTTCATTCCAATGGTATAAGCAAGAAGCATCAAGTAAAAGATAGGGCTTTAAAAGGGTGTTGCCAGAAGTACCTTGAGTCCTATGGCCTACGTAAGATAAACCTAATTCAGTTTCCCACTTATTAAAAATTCCTTTAAGCCCTATATCGATTTTATTTTTAGGACGTCTTTCCAGCTGAGCATGGTTCTCTTTGTTTTCGGTATCTAACCAAGTATGACCAAATTCAAGGCTAAAATTAGGGTTTATTAAATATTCAAAATCGTTTTCAATTCCGTATATTCTTGCTTTGCTCACGTTGGTATAACCCGTACCGGATACAAAATCAATGAGGTTTCTAAAAAAAGTTCGAAAATAAGTGCTGCGCACTTTTAAATTACTGCCAATATCTTGCTCGATGCCAGTCTCGTATGTCTTGGAGTGCTCTGGGGAAAGGTTTATGTTTCCAATTGGGCCCCAGGCATTTGTCGGAGCATATAATTGATACATGCTGGGGGCTTTAAAACCTTCTCCGTAAGAAAACTTCAATTTTGTTGCTGTTTTGTTAACTAAATAAGAAAATCCGGCACTTTTAGAATCTTGCCCTCCAAAAGAAGAATGTTCGTCGCGACGATAAGAAAAGGAAAGAAGAATATCTTCCAACGGAGTAACTATATTCTCAAGATAAACTCCTTTATTGTTAAGGGTTTGTTTAGGAAAATCTCCACTCGGAGAATAATAATCGCCTTTTTCTCTTAAATAATCTGTTCCGAAAATAAACTTATAGAAATCATTGATATCGCCATTTAGCTTCCACTCTAATTGGTAGGTTTTGGAATTATACCAATCATTGATTGTAGAATCGGTATCATCAAAATATTGGCGGTAAAACCTGGTATAACCTACTTGCAATCTCTGTTTAAATATATTGTTCATTCTCTGGTCAACAAATACCGTGCCAATATCTTCATAATTACGGCTGTGCCGGTCGTTGTCATCTGCCGGAAGCCAAGTGGTAGGATTGGTACCGTCATATTCATAATTAGCATATATAAAACGGTTAATAAAGCCAATATCGATATCTTCATTGACATTATAATCGGCTCTTAAAGAAATATTAGTATTATGATAAGGATCTCTTTCGTAATTTCCTTCTTTTTCCTGGGTGCTAGAAAATCCCTTAGAATCGGTCCTCAATATGCTACAAACATAACCTAATTTTTCGCTTTTACTTTCTAAATCTAATTGTTCAGTATAGGTATAATAACGTCCAAATTCCTGTAGGTAAGTAAATAAAAAAGGTTCGCTGGCTTTTTTGGTAGTTATATTTATTACTCCGGCGATAGCATCAGAACCGTATAACGACGACTGCTGACCCTTGCTTATTTCGATATTATCAATTCCATTTAAATAGAAATGAGCTGAATTATAATAAGCCTGCGTTAAAAGCGGGTCGTATAATTTAATTCCGTCTAAAAGAAACCTGGTATGATAAGAATTATTGCCGCGTAAAAAAATAGAGGTATCTCCTCCGGTGCCTCCGGTTTTAACAGCCATAATAGAATTATTGCTTCCTAACGCTGATGATAAGGAATAATTACCTTTGTTATATTGTTCATCGACATCTAAGACATCAACGCTAGTACCGATTTGCCTATAAGGCATACCTGTTTTATAAGGCGTAATGACTATTTGTTCCAGCTTTACGCTATCAACGTTATCAGAGTCTTCGGCAAAACAGAAGCTAAGATTAAAAGAAATAATTAATAAAATAATCAAGGTTTTCATAAAAACCCTCCTTCTTTAGACTTACCACTAAAATAAAAAACCCCGACATAATTGTCGGGGTGCACCCTGTTCTTCTTGACCCAAAAATAAAAAAAATTAAGTTATTCCGCGTAACTTAAAATTCCTTCTCTTGCTTGACTAGGTTTTCTGACTCCCTCTTTCTTAAACTGGCCTTCCCATCCAATACTTTCAGGACAGTGACCGGTTCCGCTTTTAGCGTAGTTTAAGATTTTTTCTGAGGTTACAGCTGCGGGACAGTTGCCGACTCACACGGCATTCCCTTAAGTCAAGAGAAAAATTAATTTGTTAAAAGAGCAGTTCTAATCCGCTGGTTCTCTACCTTAGCGGTTATAAATACGTATATCTGCGTAAGTAGAATAATAAAAAGTAGGTCGGCTAATAATGATAGGCGCAAGAAAGGAATAGCCATAATATAGCACTCTACTAAACCCGAATAAGTATAGCCATACCAACCATTTAACCATACGCCAAAATTAGAAATTATAAAAAAGACCAAAGAAGAAATTAAGGCATAAAAAGAATTAACTATCAAACTGCGACGTTTTTGTATTAATCTTCCTAATAAGGTAATTAGCAGCACGCTACCCCAAGTAAAAATAACTAATTGGTGTAGACCAATAATTAAATCTGAAATAATATACAAAGATATCGGAACCCAAAGAGAATATTTCTTATTTAAATAGGCTCCAGAAAATAAGGCTATGGCTGTAATAGGAGCAAAATTAGGCAAGTGTGGTATTAACCTTAGAATGATACCAAAAATAAATAGAAAAATTATTAACATGGGAGTTATTATAGCGATAATTATTTTTCTGTCAATATTTTTCTCTAAAAATTCTTCTATAACATGCCCCCACCCCGAGTCGTATACACTCTCCGCCGAAGGCGGAGATAAACTTGTTTAAACCTTGCATAGTGTATCCGACGAATATCTAGATTATTAATTAAAGGCTTTGCTTTTTCACTAAGTATTGTAAATAAAACAGCTAAATGCCCCCACCCCGAGTCGAACGGGGCTCTCAGCCTTAGGAGGGCCGTGCTCTATCCATCTGAGCTATAGGGGCGCGCGCCTTCCAGAAAATATCAAGACATTTACTGCAGTATTCCTGCTAGAATTTGATTAAGGAATAGAGAGGGTAGCCTTTTAACTTTTTAGCTCCCTGAAGAGCTACTAGCTCAATAAGAAAAGTTACTGCTACCACTTTAGCTTCTAATTTTTTTGCCAAATTGATTAAAGCTAAAGCCGTTCCGCCAGTAGCTAATAAATCGTCTAAAATTAGAATTCTAGCCCCTTTCGGAAAGGCGTCTTGATGTATTTCTAAAGAATCTTTTCCGTATTCTAGAGAATAGGTATGAAAATAAGTTTTAAAAGGAAGCTTGCCCGGTTTTCTTACCGGTACAAACCCACAATTTAGCTTATAAGCCAGCGCTCCCCCAAAAATAAAACCTCTGGATTCAGCAGCTAAAATATATTCGATTTTCTTATTTTTTAATATTCGTGCTAATTCATTTATGGTAAATCTAAATGCTTTTTTATTATTAAGAAGAGTAGTAATATCTCTAAAAAGAATGCCTTTTTTAGGAAAATCGGGAATACTCCTAATATACTGCTCTAAGCGCATTTTTATCTCCTCCTGCGGGTTTCTTTTTTAAATTAGTTTCTACTTCTCTTATTTGCTCCTGCTTAGTATATTTTTTAAGTTTGTCTAAAGCCTCTTTTTCTACTTGGCGCACTCTTTCCCGAGAAATATTCAAAATTTCGGCAACTTCGGCCAAAGTGTAAGTTTTTCCGTTAGCTATTCCAAAACGTAAGTCTAAAACCAATCTCTCTCTTTCGGAAATAGAAGCTAAAAGTTTATCGACTATTTCACGGTTAAAAATTCTATCGATATTTTTAGCAGTATCGCTAGAAGTACTTTTTATAAAATCACTAACCTGGGATTCTCCTTCGTTTCCTACCGGTGCATCCAGAGACGTTTTATTTTGTATCCATAGTTCGATTTCAGCTATTTTATCTACCGGTATTTTTAAATGTTTAGATATTTCGCCTCGTGAAGGCTCTTTATTTGATTTTTGTCTTAAAGTTTCTTTAACTTTTTTATACTTCGAAATAAGTTCACTCATATATACCGGAACCCTGATAGTCCTTCCTTGGTCTATCAAAGCTCTGGTTATAGCTTGACGAATCCACCAAGCAGCATAGGTTGAAAACCTAAAACCCCTACGAGTATCAAACTTATCAATGGCTCTCATCAATCCGATGTTGCCTTCGGCTATTAAATCCATAAAGGAAAGATTGAAATGATTATAGTGTTTGGCTATATTTACCACTAATTTTAAATTACTATTAATAATTTTACGCGGGGCTTCTCTATCCCCTTGCTTAGCTTTTTTTACCAACTCGACTTCTTCTTTCTTATTAAGAAGGGGTTGGTCCTTTATTCTTTCTAAATAAGCTCGAATGGCATCCATTATTTTTTAGATTTACTCTTTTCTTTTATTACTGATTGAGCGGCCGCTAACCTTGCCACCGGCACTCTATACGGAGAGCAACTTACATAATTAAGGCCGACTTTATGGCAAAATTCCACTGATGCCGGATCTCCACCATGCTCGCCGCATATACCTAATTTTATGTTTTTTCTAGTTTTTTTACCTAAATCAACCGCTATTTTTATTAATTTCCCTACTCCCTTGGTATCTAAAGATTGAAAGGGATCAGTATCGTAAATACCCAACTCGACGTAATCGCCAAGAAATCTTCCGGCATCATCCCGTGAGAAACCACAACCCATTTGAGTTAAATCATTGGTACCAAAAGAAAAGAACTCCGCAACTTTAGCTATCTCATCAGCGGTTACCGCTGCTCGCGGCACTTCAATCATAGTTCCTATCTTAATATCAAAAGGGAGTTTTTTTAATTTTTTATCTTTTATAATTTTTTCTATAGTTTTTGAAACAATATCTTTCTGTAATTTTAATTCTTCTATATTTCCCACTAAAGGAATCATAATTTCCGGTTGAACTTTTATATTGCGTTTAGTGACTGCCAAAGCCGCTTCCAGAACCGCCTCGGCCTGCATTTCGGTTATTTCCGGATAAGTTATTCCTAAACGGCAACCACGATGACCAAGCATAGGATTAAACTCGTGTAATGATTCTACGGTATCCTTAACTGATTTATAATCGACTCCCATTAAATTTGCTAATTGCTGTTGACCCTTCTCATCTTGTGGCAAAAACTCATGTAAAGGCGGATCCAAGAATCTAATAGTGCAAGGATAACCTTTTAGAGCTTCAAAAATACCTTCGAAATCTTTTCTCTGCAAAGGTAATAATTCATTCAGAGCTTCTCTGTATTTCCGCAACGGAGATTGTAATTTTGCTTCTAAAGCTTCTCGTTGAGACTTATCATTTTCTTTTTTGATTTTATCGCGTAAATCTTTGACCTTTGGGGCAACTAAAATCATCTTACGAAAAGATGTTATCCGCTCTCCTTCAAAAAACATATGTTCCGTACGGCATAAACCAATACCTTCAGCACCGAATTTAATAGCTATAGCGGCATCGGAGGGAGTATCGGCATTAGTTCTTATCCCTAGGCGGCGTATTTCATCCGACCATTTCATAAGTACTCCGAAAGGCCCGGTCATCTCTGCCGGAATTGTTTTTATTCTGCCCAGATAGATCACTCCTTTACTTCCATTCAAAGATATCCAGTCGCCTTCACTTATAGTTTGACCACCAGAATGCATCTGTTTTTTACCCAAATCCATGATAATATCTCCGGCACCGGCTACACAGCACTTCCCCCAACCTCTAGCTACTACAGCAGCATGCGAAGTCATACCGCCTCGGACTGTTAAAATACCACTAGCAGCATGCATACCGCGGATATCTTCAGGTGAAGTTTCTAAACGGCAAAGAATCACTTCTTTACCTTGCTCCTTCCAAGATTCAGCATCTTTGGCAGTAAATACTGCTTGGCCGACAGCAGCGCCAGGAGAAGCCGGAAGACCGGCTTTAGAAAAAATAAGGGCTTTCTTTTCTTCATTAGTATCAAAATTGGGATGCAATAGTTGCTCAATTTGTTCGGGTTTAATTCTCATTACCGCCGTAAGCTTATTAATAAGTTTTTCTTTAACCATATCAACGGCTATTTTAACTGCGGCTTGAGCTGTTCTTTTACCGTTTCTAGTTTGTAGAATATATAATATTTTGCGTTCGATAGTAAATTCAAAATCCTGCATTTCTTTATAATGCTTTTCTAACTTATTCCTTATACCTTGAAGCTGATCGTAAATTTTCCTATTGCTTTTTTTCATATCACTGATGTGTAAAGGAGTTCTTATTCCGGCCACTACGTCTTCTCCTTGAGCATTCATAAGAAATTCCCCGTATAATTTATTATCTCCTGTAGAAGGGTCACGGGTAAAACCGACGCCGGTTCCGGAATCCTCACCCATATTACCAAAAACCATCGTTTGGACATTAACAGCGGTTCCCATTAATCCTTTAATATTATTAATTTGACGATAAGCAACTGCTCGTTCATTATTCCAAGAGCCAAATACGGCATTAATAGCACACCAAAGCTGTTTGATGGGTTCTTGAGGAAAATCAGAATTGGTATACTTCTTATAAATAGTTTTATAACGTTTAACTAACTCTTTTAAGTCTTCTACGCCTAAGGCGGTATCAGGAACCACTTTATTCAGAGCTTCCTGAACTAAATTATTGGCATCTTTAATATTTTTTGCTGCCGCTATTTTACGTTTAATTTCCTCTAATTCATGTTCAAAGGCTTCGTGGGGAACTTCCATTGCTACGTCGCCAAACATCTGTATAAACCGGCGATAAGAATCCCAAGCAAATCTAGGATTGTTAGTAAGTCTAATCATACCTTCCACTGCTTCATCCGTAAGGCCTAAGTTTAAAATTGTATCCATCATCCCCGGCATCGAAGCTGCAGCTCCACTACGTACTGAAACTAAAAGAGGGTTATCTTTATCTCCGAATTTCTTACCGGTTTCCTTCTCTAATTTCTTAAGATTCACCTCCACTTCTTTATTTAATTTTGAAGGATACTTTCTATTATTATCATAATAAAATTTACAAACTTCCGTAGTAATTGTAAATCCTGGAGGGACCGGCAAACCGATACTGCTCATTTCTGCCAAGTTGGCACCTTTACCGCCTAGGAGTTCTTTCATAGTAGCATTGCCGTCAGACTTTCCTTTGCTGAAGAAATATACATACTTTTTCTTGTTAGCCATAGCCTAAACCCTCCCTTTCTCAAATAGTTTTGAATTAATAAAATCTGAAACTTTATCTATACTTACCCTCTCTTGTTTCATGCTATCTCTATCTCTGATAGTAACACACCTATCGCTTAAGCTATCAACATCTACGGTAATACAAAAAGGAGTACCTATCTCATCCTGACGCCGATAGAGTTTACCGATAGCTGCAGTATCGTCATATAAAGCCGGAAACTTATTTTTTATTTCTGAAAAAATACCTTTAGCTAAATTAACTAATTCCGGCCTATTTTTAAGAAGAGGGAAAACCGCAACAGCGTAAGGAGCAAGTTTGGGAAGCAATCTTAAGACCGTTCTGGTTTTACCCTGTACTATCTCCTCATCGTAAGCATCACAAATAATTGCAAAGAATGTTCTATCTACTCCTGCCGAAGGCTCAATAACAAAAGGTATAAATTTCTCTTTATTTTCTTCATCAAAAAAAGATAAATCTTTTTTGCTGACCTTAGCATGTTCTGACAAGTCAAAATCGCCCCTATTGGCTATACCTTCTAATTCGCTCCAACCAAAAGGAAAATTAAACTCCACATCAGTACAAGCTTTAGCATAGTGAGCCAGCTCTTCTTTGTCATGTTTACGCAACCTCAAATTATCCTTACGCAAGCCGATCTTATTTACGTAAAAGTTATATCTTTCTTCTACCCAATAGTCGTAACTTTTATGAGCTTCTTTAGGATTTACAAAATACTCTATCTCCATCTGTTCGAATTCTTTCATCCGAAATATAAAACTACCGGTAGTGACTTCGTTTCTAAAAGCCTTGCCGATTTGCGCCAC